>OASE01000105.1_pt1 | contig 26620 bp, 19 predicted proteins | sample 1494851 | NCBI WGS metagenome assembly OASE01 (sample SAMEA3360680, study PRJEB22359) | human gut metagenome | biome: ENVO:urban biome; feature: ENVO:human-associated habitat; material: ENVO:feces | place: Bangladesh | collected 2011 | reverse complement strand
CCTCGTTGTGTTCTTGAACAAGTGCGATATGGTTGAGGACGAAGAAATGCTCGAGCTCGTAGAAATGGAAATGCGCGAACTCCTCGAACAGTATGACTTCGAAGAAGATACTCCTATCATCCGCGGTTCTGCACTCGGTGCTTTGAACGGTGTTGCTAAGTGGGAAGATTCTGTAATGGAGCTCATGAATGCTGTTGATAATTGGATTCAGGAACCTGTTCGTGACGTAGAAAAGCCTTTCTTGATGCCTGTTGAGGACGTGTTCTCAATCACTGGTCGTGGTACTGTTGCTACTGGTCGTGTTGAAACTGGTGTCGTAAAGGTTGGTGACGAAGTTCAGATCCTTGGTCTTGGCGAAGATAAAAAGTCAGTTGTAACTGGTGTTGAGATGTTCCGTAAGATCCTCGACGAAGGTGAAGCTGGTGATAACGTAGGTCTTCTCCTCCGTGGTATCGATAAGTCTGAAATCAAGCGTGGTATGGTTATCACTCACCCGGGTGTAATCACTCCGCACAAGAAGTTCAAGGCTTCTATCTACGTATTGAAGAAGGAAGAAGGTGGCCGTCACACTCCGTTCGGCAACAAGTATCGTCCTCAGTTCTACCTCCGTACCATGGACTGCACCGGTGAGATCCACCTCCCCGAAGGCACTGAAATGGTAATGCCTGGTGATAACGTAGAAATCTCTGTAGAACTCATCTACGCTGTAGCTATCAACGTAGGTCTCCGCTTCGCTATCCGTGAAGGTGGTCGTACAGTAGGTTCAGGTCAGATCACTGAAATCCTTGACTAATCTTCTTGTAGATTAATCATTATAATATAATAGGTTCTTGCCTTGCGCAAGTGAGGCAAGGCCTATTCTACGGGAATAGCTCAGTTGGTAGAGCACTGGTCTCCAAAACCAGGTGTCGGGAGTTCGAGCCTCTCTTCCCGTGCTAAACGACACATATATGTTCCAGAAAGTAATTGCATATTGCAAAGATTCATACGACGAGTTATCTCATAAGACCACTTGGCCTACGAGAAAGGAGTTGACTCACAGCGCAATTGTTGTGCTAACAGCTTCCATCATCATAGCAATTGTGGTGTATCTCATGGATACGGTATTTGAGTCAATCATGCAACTTATCTATCCTCAAATTTAATTCGAAATGGCAGCAGAAATGGCTTGGTACGTTTTGCGTGCTGTAAGCGGAAAAGAAATGAAGGTAAAGGAGTACATTGATGCCGAAATTAAGAATGGCCGCCTTGGCGGTCATGTTTCGCAAGTACTCATTCCAACCGAGAAGGTTAAAGCACTCCGCGGTAACAAACAAGTTATCAAGGAACGTCTGTATCTTCCCGGCTATGTTCTTGTAGAGGCAAGATTGGTTGGTGAAACCGTACACGAGTTGCGTAACACGCCTAATGTGTTGGGCTTCCTCGGTGGTATGGATAATCCCACTCCTCTTCGTGAGAGTGAGGTTAACCGTATTCTCGGTAAGGTTGACGAACTCGAGAGCGAACCTCAAGAGGTTGAAATACCTTACATCGTGGGTGAAAGCGTAAAGGTTGTCGATGGACCGTTTAGCGGATTCTCTGGCGTGATTGAAAAGATCGACGAGGAGAAGAAGAAGGTGACTGTCACTGTTAAGGTGTTCGGTCGCAGTACGGGCCTGGACCTCGGTTTTATGCAGATTGAGAAGGAATAATCTGGGAGTGATGTTACGTACTCTCTCTTAATGAATTCCTCGTCACTTTTTAATTTTTAATAAACAACAATGGCTAAAGAAGTTGCTGGATTAATCAAATTACAGATTAAGGGCGGCGCTGCAAATCCATCACCTCCCGTTGGCCCTGCTTTGGGTTCAAAGGGTATCAACATCATGGATTTCTGCAAGCAGTTCAACGCCAGAACTCAGGACAAGGCTGGTAAGGTATTGCCAGTTGTCATTACTTATTTTAATGACAAGTCTTTCTCTTTCGTAGTTAAGACTCCTCCTGTAGCAATTCAATTGCTGGAAGCAGCCAAGAAGAAGAGCGGTTCTGCAGCTCCTAACCGTACCAAGATCGCTGAGATTACTTGGGATCAGGTTAAGGCAATCGCAGAAGATAAGATGCCCGACTTAAACTGCTTCACAGTTGAAAGTGCAATGCGTATGGTAGCTGGTACTGCCCGCAGCATGGGTATCACAGTTAAGGGTGACTTCCCTGGTGAATAATTTAACTTCAAATTTGAACAATGAGTAAACTGACAAAAAATCAGAAGTTAGTCGCTGACAAAGTTGAAGCAGGGAAGGCTTACACATTGAAAGAAGCTGCATCTTTGGTAAAGGAAATCACTACTACCAAGTTTGATGCTTCAATCGATATTGACGTACGTTTGGGCGTTGACCCTCGTAAGGCTAACCAAATGGTTCGCGGTGTTGTTTCACTGCCGAATGGTACTGGTAAGACTGTACGTGTGCTCTGCCTCTGTACGCCTGATGCTGAAGCTGCTGCTAAAGAAGCTGGCGCTGACTATGTAGGTCTCGATGAATATATCGAGAAAATCAAGGGTGGCTGGACAGACATCGATGTTATCATCACTATGCCTGCCATCATGGGTAAAATTGGTGCCCTGGGCCGTGTACTCGGTCCGCGTGGCTTGATGCCTAACCCCAAGAGTGGTACGGTTACCATGGATGTAGCCAAGGCTATCCGCGAGGTTAAGCAGGGTAAGATTGACTTTAAGGTTGACAAGAGTGGTATCGTACACACTTCAATCGGTAAGGCTTCTTTCTCTCCCGAGCAGATTTTTGGTAACGCCAAGGAATTTATGGCTACTATTATCAAGCTGAAGCCCGCAAGTGCTAAGGGTACTTATGTGAAGAGTATTTATCTTTCTTCTACCATGAGTAAGGGTATCAAGATTGATCCTAAATCTGTAGAAGAAATCTAAACTGAATTACAATCATGAAGAAGGAAGATAAAGCTATTATCATCGAGAAGCTCGGTGAACAGATTAAAGAATATGCACACTTCTACCTCGTTGATGTGACTGGCATGAATGCTGAAGCTACTTCAGCTCTCCGCCGCAAGGCTTTTGGTGCTGGCATCAAGATGGTAGTTGTAAAGAATACTCTTTTGCACAAGGCTTTTGAAGCATCTGACGTAGATTACTCTGCGCTTTATGGTTGCTTGAAAGGTACTACTGCAGTGTTCTTCTGCGATACAGCTAACGTTCCTGCCAAGTTGATTAAGGAAACTGGTAAGGAAGGTGTGCCTACGCTGAAGGGTGCTTACGCTGAGGAAGGTTTCTATGTTGGTGCAGACCAGCTCGAAACACTCTGCGCTATCAAGAGCAAGAACGAGGTTATTGCCGAGGTTGTTGCTTTGCTGCAGTCACCTGCCAAGAATGTTATCTCTGCACTTTCGGGTGCCGGACAGACCATTCACGGTGTGCTTAAGACTTTGGGCGAACGCCCCGAATAAAATCCCGGCGTAAACTTAAACTGGCTGGGTAACCCCAATTAACTAAGAAAACAAACAAAAAAATACATTTAAGAAAATGGCAGATATCAAAGCTATCGCTGAAGAATTGGTAAATTTGACAGTGAAGGAAGTAAATGAGTTGGCAACTATCCTGAAGGACGAGTATGGAATCGAACCCGCTGCTGCAGCTGTTGCTGTTGCTGCCGGTCCCGCAGCTGGTGGTGCTGCTGCTGAAGAGAAGACTTCTTTCGACGTTGTTCTCAAGAGCGCAGGTTCAGCTAAGCTTCAGGTTGTTAAGGCTGTTAAGGAACACTGCGGCCTCGGCTTGAAGGAAGCAAAGGATCTCGTTGACGGCGCTCCTTCAAAGGTTAAGGAAGGCGTTGCTAAGGAAGAAGCTGAAGCACTCAAGAAGGCTCTCGAAGAAGCTGGTGCTGAGGTTGAACTCGCTTAATAAGAAATTTCCCTTCAAGGGTTATGGTTATGAATCTTCTGGTAGAGGGTTCATAACCTTTTTGTGTCTATACATTTCGAAATGTGACACGTCTCTTGGCTTATGAGGCTGAGGGGTAGTTGGTTATTGGCTTAGCGAGTTAATGCGTCGGGGCTTTACGCTTTGCTAAAATTTTTTGATGCATCAACTCCCTAACCCTTTGACCTCCTAACCCAATCTCGTAACATTTCTTTCATCTCAACATTTTCGACGAATGTCTTCTACCGTAATAAATAACCGTGTAAACTTTGCGTCCGTAAAGAATCCGATGCCTTATCCTGATTTCTTGGACGTTCAGTTAAAGTCTTTCAAAGATTTCTTGCAGCTCGACACACCAAGTGAATTGCGTAAGAACGACGGCCTGTACAAAGTTTTTGCTGAGAATTTCCCTATTGCTGATACTCGCAACAACTTTGTATTGGAGTTTATCGATTATTATATCGATGAGCCACGTTATAGCATTCAGGAGTGTCTGGAGCGCGGACTGACTTACAGTGTGCCTCTTAAGGCTAAACTGAAACTTTACTGTACCGACCCCGACCACGAGGATTTTGATACTGTTGTTCAGGACGTGTTCTTGGGTTCTATACCTTACATGTCTGACAATGGCACATTCATTATCAATGGTGCAGAGCGTGTGGTTGTGTCGCAACTTCACCGTTCACCGGGTGTGTTCTTTGGCTCGAGTGTGCATGCTAATGGTACGCAACTTTATTCTGCACGTATCATTCCGTTCAAGGGTTCTTGGATCGAATTCGCTACGGATATCAACAATGTGATGTATGCTTACATCGACCGTAAAAAGAAGTTGCCCGTAACGACTTTGCTCCGTGCCATAGGTTTTGAGAGTGATAAGGATATCCTCCAGATTTTCAATCTTGCAGAGGAGTATAAGGTCAACAAGACCAACCTGAAGAAGTTGCTCGGCCGCAAATTGGCTGCACGTGTTAACTCTACAACACTTGAGGACTTTGTTGATCCTGATACTGGTGAGGTGATGTCAATGGAGCGTACTAAGGTGTTGCTCGATCGTGAGAGCGAAATTACGCCAGAGAACGCTGACATTATTCTCGATTCGGGCGAACAAACTATTTGGGTACACCCCGAACAGGGCTCTTCAACCGATTATTCTATCATTTTCAACACGCTTCAGAAGGACCCTGCCAACTCTGAACAGGAGGCTGTTAATTATATCTACCGCCAGTTGCGTAATGCTGATCCTGCAGATGATGCTTCGGCACGTGAGGTTATCAACAACCTTTTCTTCTCAGAGAAGCGCTACGACTTGGGCGAGGTTGGACGTTATCGTATAAACAAGAAACTGAATCTTGATACGGACATGGACGTGCGTGTGCTGACACGTGAGGATATTATCGAGATTATCAAGTATCTTGTGGAGTTGATTAACTCAAAGGCTACGGTAGATGATATTGACCACTTGAGTAATCGTCGCGTACGTACCGTAGGTGAACAGCTCTCAAACCAGTTCGCTATTGGTTTGGCTCGTATGAGCCGCACTATTCGTGAGCGTATGAATGTGCGTGATAATGAGGTGTTCACACCGACTGATTTGATTAACGCCAAGACTATTTCGAGCGTTATCAATTCATTCTTCGGCACCAATGCCTTGTCACAGTTTATGGATCAGACCAATCCTTTGGCTGAGGTTACGCACAAGCGTCGTTTGTCGGCCCTTGGTCCTGGTGGTTTGTCTCGTGAGCGTGCCGGTTTCGAGGTTCGTGACGTACACTATACGCACTATGGTCGTCTTTGTCCTATTGAGTCGCCTGAAGGTCCGAACATTGGTCTTATATCTTCACTCTGTGTATATGCTAAGATTGATGACCTCGGATTTATTGAGACTCCTTACCGCAAGGTGGAGAACTCAATGGTTGACCTTGACAATAATGACATTGTATATCTCTCTGCTGAGGAGGAGGAAGGAAAAATCATCGGCCAGGGTAATGCTCCGTTGAATGACGATGGTTCATTTATCCGCGATAAAGTTAAGTGCCGTCAGGATGCCGATTATCCTGTAGTGCCACCCTCACAGGTTGAATTGATGGACGTTTCGCCGCAGCAGATCGCTTCAATCGCTGCATCTCTCATTCCGTTCTTGGAACACGATGATGCGCACCGTGCGTTGATGGGATCGAACATGATGCGCCAGGCAGTGCCCCTTATTCGCAGCGAGGCTCCTATTGTAGGTACAGGCATCGAAAAGCAGGTATGTGAGGATTCGCGTACGATGATTACTGCCGAAGGCGATGGCGTGATCGAATATGTTGATGCAGATGTTATCCGCATTGCCTATGAACGTACCGAAGATGAGGAATTTGTAAGTTTCGAATCCAATGTAAAGGAATATAGAATTCCGAAGTTCCGCCGTACCAACCAAAATATGACCATTGACCTCCGTCCTATTTGCAACAAGGGACAGAAGGTGCAGAAGGGCGATATCCTTACTGAAGGCTATGCCACAGAAAATGGTGAATTGGCTCTTGGCCGTAACTTGCTTGTGGCCTACATGCCTTGGAAGGGTTACAACTACGAGGATGCCATTGTGCTTAACGAACGTATGGTTCGTGAAGACATACTTACTTCTGTTCATGTAGACGAGTATTCGCTCGAAGTACGTGAGACGAAGCGTGGTATGGAAGAGTTTACCAATGATATTCCTAATGTAAGTGAGGACGCAACCAAGGATTTGGACGACACTGGTATTATACGTATTGGTGCGCGTGTAGCTCCTGGCGACATACTTATTGGTAAGATTACGCCGAAGGGTGAGAGCGATCCTACTCCTGAGGAGAAATTGCTCCGTGCCATCTTTGGTGACAAGGCTGGTGATGTGAAGGATGCTTCGCTTAAGGCTAATCCTTCGTTGGCTGGTGTTGTCATTAACAAGCGTCTTTTTGCCCGTGTGCAGAAGTCTCGCACAGAAAAGGCTGCCGACAAGGTTACGCTTCAGAAGCTCGACGACGACTTCCAGAAGGACACCAACGACTTGAAGGCTTTGATGGTTGACAAGTTGCTCTCTCTTATCAGCGATAAGGAATCGCAGGGCGTTAAGGATAACGTAGGTTCTGAGGTTATTGCTAAGGGTATCAAGTTCAACAAGGCTGTGCTCAGTGCGCTTGATTATGCTTCTGTCGAACTTCATGAGTGGACTGATGACGAACACGCCAACAAATTGATCCGTCAGTTGGTTATCAACTATTTGAAGAAGTACAACCAACTCGATGCTATCTTGAAGCGCAAGAAGTTTGCCATTACCATTGGCGATGATCTGCCCTCAGGAATTATACAGCAAGCCAAGGTTTACATTGCAAAGAAACGTAAGATTGGTGTTGGTGACAAGATGGCCGGTCGTCACGGTAACAAGGGTATCGTGTCAAAGGTGGTGCGTCAGGAGGATATGCCGTTCCTCGCAGATGGTACTCCCGTCGACATCGTGTTGAACCCGTTGGGTGTGCCTTCGCGTATGAATATCGGACAGATTTTCGAGGCTGTACTCGGTGCTGCCGGACGTAAACTCGGTGTCAAGTTTGCAACTCCTATCTTTGATGGTGCCAAGCTTGAGGACCTTTGCGAATGGACTGACAAGGCTGGTCTGCCCCGCTACTGCTCAACGCAGCTCTATGATGGTGCTACGGGTGAGGCTTTTGACCAGAAGGCTACAGTTGGTGTTACCTACATGTTGAAACTTGGTCACATGGTTGAGGACAAGATGCACGCCCGTTCAATCGGTCCGTACTCACTCATCACGCAACAGCCGCTTGGTGGTAAAGCCCAATTCGGTGGTCAGCGTTTTGGTGAGATGGAGGTTTGGGCCATCGAGGCATTCGGTGCTTCGCATGTGCTTCAGGAAATCCTCACCATCAAGTCTGATGATGTTACAGGTCGTGCTAAGGCGTACGAGGCCATTGTCAAGGGTGATCCGATGCCCACTCCGGGTATCCCCGAATCACTCAACGTGTTGCTTCACGAGCTCCGCGGCTTGGGCTTGAGCATTACGCTCGACTAAGGTTTTTAAGTTATAGGGTTATAAGGTTATAAAGTAATCCCGTCGTGCTAAGCCTGATGGTTTTCAGGCAGAGGTGCGGGACCATTATGATATAAACTTCTTAGCCTTATAACCTATAAACTAAAAACTACACAACATTCCCACTCTCAATCATTTCTACAAAAATGGCATTCAAAAGAGATAATAAGATAAAGAGCAACTTTACGAAGATTACCATCGGTCTGGCTTCGCCTGAGGAGATCATGGCAAATTCGTATGGTGAGGTGCTTAAGCCTGAAACCATCAACTACCGTACATATAAGCCAGAACGTGACGGCTTGTTCTGCGAGCGCATTTTTGGTCCTACAAAGGATTACGAGTGCCACTGCGGCAAATACAAGCGCATTCGTTACAAGGGCATCGTGTGTGACCGTTGTGGTGTTGAGGTGACAGAGAAGAAAGTGCGCCGTGAGCGTGCAGGCCACATTCAGTTGGTCGTTCCAGTGGCTCACATTTGGTACTTCCGCTCACTTCCTAACAAGATTGGTTACTTGTTGGGCATACCTACCAAAAAACTTGACTCTATCATCTACTACGAGCGCTATGTGGTTATCCAGCCGGGTGTGCTCGCTGATGATGTGGCCGAGAATGACCTTTTGACCGAAGACGAGTACTTGGATCTTGTAAAGAAGTTGCCGAAGGAAAATCAGTACCTTGAGGATACAGACCCCAACAAGTTCATAGCTAAGATGGGTGCCGAGGCCGTATACGACCTGCTCAAACGCATTGATCTTGACAGCCTCTCATACGAGTTGCGCGACCGTGCTAACTCTGACTCGTCGATGCAACGTAAAAACGAAGCGTTGAAGCGTCTGCAGGTCGTAGAGTCTTTCCGTACAAGCCGTGACCGCAACAAACCCGAGTGGATGATAATGAAGGTTATCCCTGTCACTCCACCCGATTTGCGTCCGCTCGTACCGCTCGATGGTGGCCGTTTTGCCACTTCCGACCTTAACGACCTCTATCGTCGCGTGTTAATACGCAACAATCGTCTGAAGCGCTTGCTCGAAATCAAGGCCCCCGAGGTTATTTTGCGTAACGAAAAGCGTATGTTGCAGGAGTCGGTTGACAGCCTCTTCGACAACTCGCGCAAGTCATCGGCCGTGAAGAGCGACAGCAACCGTCCTCTCAAGTCACTCTCAGACTCGCTTAAGGGTAAGGCTGGCCGCTTCCGTCAGAATTTGCTTGGTAAACGTGTCGACTATTCTGCACGTTCAGTAATTGTTGTAGGTCCTGAACTCAAAATGGGCGAGTGCGGTCTGCCTAAATTGATGGCCGCCGAACTTTACAAGCCTTTCATCATACGTAAGCTCATAGAGCGTGGTATTGTAAAGACTGTAAAGAGCGCCAAGAAGATCGTTGACCGTCGCGAACCTATCATTTGGGATATCCTCGAACACGTTATGAAGGGACACCCCGTCCTACTCAACCGTGCGCCGACACTTCACCGTCTCGGTATTCAGGCTTTCCAACCCAAGATGATTGAAGGCAAGGCCATACAGTTGCACCCGTTGGCATGTACCGCATTCAACGCCGACTTCGATGGTGACCAGATGGCTGTTCACCTTCCCTTGAGCAATGAAGCTGTGCTCGAAGCACAGATGCTCATGCTCCAAAGCCACAACATCTTGAACCCCGCTAATGGTGCGCCTATCACAGTGCCCTCGCAGGATATGGTGCTTGGTCTTTACTACATTACCAAGTTGCGTCCAGGCGCAAAGGGTTCGGGCCTTACATTCTATGGTCCTGAAGAGGCAATCATCGCCTTCAACGAGCGTCGTGTTGACGTGCACGCTCCTGTCAAGGTGATGGTAGACGACATCGACGAGCGTGGTGCAAAAATCAAGCATCTTGTCGAGACTTCAGTCGGTCGTGTCATTGTAAATGGCATCATTCCCGAAGAATGTGGTTTCATCAACTGCGTTGTAGCCAAGAAGTCGCTTCGCGACATAATTTCGAAGGTTATCAAGACCGTAGGTATGGCACGCGCTTGCGACTTCCTCGATGGTATCAAGAATCTTGGTTATCGCAAGGCATACGAAGGCGGACTTTCGTTCAACTTGGGTGATATCATCATACCTGACGAAAAGGCCGACATCGTAAAGCGTGGTAACGAGGAGGTTGAACAAATCACCATGAACTACAACATGGGTTTCATCACCGACAAAGAACGTTACAACCAAGTTGTTGATACATGGACACACGTAAACACCGACATCAAGAAGACATTGATGAAGCAGATGACCGAGGCCGACCAAGGTTTCAACGCTGTGTTCATGATGCTTGACTCAGGTGCCCGTGGTTCTGCCGACCAGATTGCACAGCTTGCCGGTATGCGTGGTTTGATGGCCAAGCCTCAGAAGGCAGGTGCCGAAGGCGCACAGATTATTGAAAACCCGATCCTTTCAAACTTTAAGGAGGGTATGTCAGTGCTTGAGTACTTCATCTCAACCCACGGTGCTCGTAAGGGTTTGGCCGATACCGCTTTGAAGACGGCCGATGCCGGTTACCTCACACGTCGTTTGGTTGACGTATCTCACGATGTGATTATCACCGAAGAGGACTGCGGCACATTGCGTGGCCTCGTTTGCACAGCCCTCAAGGACGGCGACGAAGTAATATCTTCACTTTCAGAGCGTATCCTCGGCCGTGTGTCTGTACACGATATAATCAACCCCACAACAGGCAAGCTCATCGTAGCAGCCGGTGAGGAAATAACCGAGCCCATCGCAGCCGAAATCGAGGCATCACCTATCGAGAGCGTTGAAATACGTTCAGTGCTCACTTGCGAGAGCAAGCACGGTGTCTGCATGAAGTGTTACGGACGCAACCTTGCCACCAGCCGCATGGTACAAAAGGGCGAGGCCGTCGGCGTCATCGCAGCACAGTCAATCGGTGAGCCGGGTACCCAGCTTACACTCCGTACCTTCCACGCTGGTGGTATCGCTTCGAACGCTGCTGCCAATGCCACAATCAAGGCCAAGAGCGACTGCCGCGTAGAGTTCGATGAACTTCGCACAGTAGAGTCGCACGACGAGGAAGGCAAGGCATGCAAGATTGTTGTCGGACGTTTGGCCGAAGTACGTTTCGTTGACGAAAATACAGGTATCGTACTTTCAAACCAGAACGTGCCTTATGGTTCAGAACTCTTCGTTGATGAAGGCCAGCACGTTGACAAGGATACCGTCGTTGCCAAGTGGGACCCCTTCAACGCTGTAATCGTAACCGAAACCGCCGGTAAGATACAGTTCGAAAACGTGACAGAAGGTATCAGCTACCGTGTCGAAGAAGATGAGGCAACTGGTTTGCGTGAGCGCATTGTGATTGAGTCAAAAGACAAAACACATGTGCCAAACTGTAACATACTCGACGAAAATGGCGATATAATCCGCACCTACAGTTTCCCCATCAACGGTCACATCGTGGTTGAGGACGGCCAGTCGCTCAAGGCTGGTGACATCTTGGTCAAGATACCGCGTGTTGTAGGTAAGGCTGGTGATATTACCGGTGGTCTGCCCCGTGTAACCGAGCTCTTCGAAGCCCGCAACCCGAGCAACCCTGCTGTGGTGAGCGAAATCGATGGCGAGATCAGCATGGGCAATGTAAAGCGTGGCCACCGCGAGATCATCGTAACCTCAAAGCTTGGCGAGGTGAAGAAGTATCTTGTGCCCCTGTCAAAGCAGATACTTGTACAGGAGAACGACTTCGTGCGTGCTGGAACCAAACTTTCAGATGGTTCAATCACCCCGAGCGACATTCTCGCCATCATGGGCCCCACGGCTGTACAGGAGTACATTGTCAACGAGGTACAGGACGTTTACCGTCTGCAAGGTGTGAAGATCAACGACAAGCACTTCGAGGTAATTGTGCGTCAAATGATGCGCAAGGTACAGATAAACGAACCTGGCGATACCCGCTTCCTTGAGCAGCAGATTGTAGACAAGCTCGATTTTGCCGAGGAGAACGACCGCATCTGGGGCAAGAAAGTAGTCGTTGACGCTGGCGACAGCGAAACGATGAAGAAGGGTATGATTGTAACAGCCCGCAAGCTCCGCGACGAGAACTCACAGCTCAAGCGCCGTGACCTCAAGCTCGTCAAGGTACGCGATGCCGAGGCCGCCACTTCAACCCAAATCTTGCAAGGTATCACCCGTGCAGCCCTCCAGACCAAGAGCTTCATGTCGGCAGCTTCCTTCCAGGAAACTACCAAGGTGCTCAACGAGGCTGCAATCAGTGGCAAGACCGACTACCTCGAAGGTATGAAGGAGAACGTTATCTGCGGTCACCTCATTCCGGCCGGTACAGGTCTGCGCGAGTTCAGCAAGATAGTCGTTGCCGACAAGGAAGAATACGAGCGTGCTCAGGCAGCCAAGGCCGCTGCCGACGAAGAAGAGCAAGCTTAAAGTTCGGTGCTTTGATGCACACCTGTTAGCATAACATATAACGTAAAACGCCCGCAAGCGTTCCATTCGTGGAGCGCATGCGGGCGTTTTTTTGTGTGCATACGTCACAAGCAAGGTGTTATGATTTGCGCAAGAACGGCAAAATACGTACATTTGTGCAATAAAATGTAAGGACAACACGTTATGACAAACTACATACGTTTTGATTGGGCCATGAAGCGCCTGCTGCGCGACAAAGCCAATCATTCAGTGATCGAAGGCTTTCTCACCTCGTTGTTTGGTGAGAAAGTTACTATCGTCAAGTTTCTTGAGAGCGAATCGAATCAAGACGCTGGGGACGACAAATTCAACCGTGTCGACATATTGGCCGAGAACGACAAGCAAGAACTCATAATAGTAGAAATACAGAACACGCGCGAGCTGGCTTATTTCCATCGCATGCTATATGGCGTGTCAAAGGCCATCACCGATTACATAGGTTTAGGCGACGACTATGACAAGGTGCGCAAGGTCTACTCCGTGAACATTGTCTACTTCGACCTTGGACAGGGCAACGACTATGTGTACCATGGTAAAACAACATTCCATGGTTTGCATGAGCCGCATGATGTGCTAAAACTTTCGGTGCGTCAAAGCCAGGCCTTCTTTGGCCAGGACGAGGGTGAAAGGTTCGAGCGCAAAGAGGCTGGCGACCTCTTCCCCGAATATTATGTGTTGCGTGTTAACGATTTCGACAAAGTGGCCAAGACACCTTTGGACGAGTGGATAGCCTACTTGAAGACGGGCGAAATATCCGAAAGTACAACAGCTCCCGGACTTCAGCGTGCGCGTGAGTGTATGCGTTTCGACGGCCTGTCGGCAAACGATCGCAGTGCCTACTTGCGCCACATGGAGGCTGTGCGCACCCAACGCAGTCTGCTCGAAACGAGCCGTTTTGACGGTTATCAAGTTGGTCGAGCCGAGGGTCATGCCGAGGGCTTTGCCGAAGGCATAGCCCAAGGGCGCGAAGCGCAGCACCTTGAGGACATGTTGCAAATGGCTGCCAAGCTAAAGCAAGCCGGCATGGACACACAAAGCATAATGAAAATAACCAATCTGACCGAAGCTCAAATAGCATCAGTACAATGATACGTAAAGTAACCCCCGATGATGCCCAGGCCATTACCGACATCTACAACCCCTTCATAACCCACACCACCGTCACCTTCGAAACAGAGCCCGTGAGTGTTGACGAGATGCGCCGCCGCATCGTCACCCTTTCGGCCGATTATCCCTACTACGTTTACGAGCACCAGGGCCAAGTGCTTGGCTACTGCTACTTGCACGCCTGGAAACCCCGTGCCGCCTATGCCCGCACCCTCGAGGTCACCATCTACCTGGCCCCCGAGGCACAAGGTCATGATGTAGGCCGCAGCATGATATCGCGTCTTGTGGCCGATGCCCGCCAGCTTGGTGTCCAAGCCCTCATAGCCTGCATTACCGAGGAAAATACCCACAGCATGGCCTTCCATCGCGCCATGGGCTTCAAGCAAGTATCCCATTTCGAAAGCGTAGGCTACAAGTTTGGCCGCATGCTCGATGTGGTCGACTTTGAGCTGCTGCTCGTGTAAGGGTACACACTTTATATGCCCGATTTGTAGGTGGCGTGCGATAAATAACGCTTTTATGGTTATCAATCAGGAATAATTGGGCGAGTAAGAAGTATATTATTAGTTTTGCATCGCAATAAGAGTGTAAATAAGGGAAATTGGAAAAATTAACAAGACTCTAACTAAGCCTTACAGAAGTCAAATGAAAAAGAAGTATCTCACTCCCACGTCGAATGCCATTCGTTTTGAAATGGGAAGCAACATTCTCAACAATATCTCACCAAGGTTGACTTTTGAAAATACAAAGTCAGACAAGCCCCAACTCTCGAACCCGAAAGCATGGTGTAGTGACAACTGGACAAACACTGATGGTGAATAGTTCGTCCTTTTGCAAGCTTCCCATACAGACCGTATAGTTTTATATTTGTGTCTGCCCAAACGTAAACATGCGTCCGGACAGCTGTAAATATAATTTATGACGAGATAATGCAAAGCGTCCCGACTCGCATAAGTGTGAGCCGGGACGCTTTGCATCATTGTGATATAGTGTGTAGGGGGATATAGTGTTGTCGTTACAGCATCTTGTCGTAAACGGGCGAGGTTGTCACACCGTGCTTGGCAAATGTTTCGGCTATGTAAGCCTGCTGCTCGGCGTTGATGGGCTTTTCGCCATTTTTGAGGTGGTAGTAAAGTCCCTTGCCAAAGTGTTCAACTAAGTCTTGTTTGATGGCTGAGGCAACCGATGTGCTAACTTCGTCGTAAATGTTAGACATGCCTTGGGCCAGTCCCTCGTGTGTTTTGTTTGTATTATTTGCGTCCATTTCTGTGTTTGTTAATATAAAAGTCGTCATACCCTGGCATTTTGCTGCAGCGGTTAGTTTAGTATCGCGTGCAGTAGCCGTATGTCGAAATCAGTGCGAAAGTAATAAAAACTTTTGAGTCTGCGGCACTTGTCATGCCGTTTTTTTAGAACGTGCTTTTAGTGCGATTGCTCCGTCTTGAACTTTTTGATAAGGAAACTTGGCGACAGGCGCAGGTATATGCCCGCTGCAAAGTCGGTGGTGCGGCGTCCCGTCTCAATCATATTCTCCGTTTTGCGGGTGATGTTGCTTGTGTTGTGCACATTATAGTCGAGGCGCACGCCCCAGGCAAATCCGCGCCCCAGCTGTTGGGCGTATTCGGCCCGCAGCATGAGCATGCGCGGGTCGTGCAGTGTCACCCCCTCGGCGCTTGTGCTCATGGCGCTGAATAGCGGACTGCCATACACCGGAATATACTTGTGCGCCCACCAGTAGCCGGCCGACAGTCCGAAGTGCCACACGCGGGCTTGCACGCGTCCGAGCAAGCCCTGACCACTGTTGTAGGGCAACACCGTGCCGCTCTGCTGGCTGAAGTATGCGCCTAACACCTCGCCACCCAGGGTTACGGGCAGTTTGGTGCGCAGAGGCACATTCAGTCCCACGCCAGCCGCGGCGTTGAGCCATGTCTTAATCATGCGGTCGGGTGCCTCGGTGTTCACCTCGCCGCCAATGTGCTGCATGAGCAGTTGTACGGGCAAGTACCATTGGCAGCGTGCAGCCTTGCGCGATGGGTTGAAGCGGGCCGACAAGCCGTAGACAAAGCGCTCCTGATTGTCGTCATTCTTAAATATAAAGTCCTGCCAGTTAACCCACGTGTCAAAGTGCAGCCACGAGTTGTGCCATAGCACCTGCACCCCCGTTTCGGGGTCGGAACTGATGTTCATCTCGTCGTTGTAGAGCGGTTCGGCCAGCCCGTGTGCCGTTTTGCCATACAGTGAGCCAAGCACAACGTTGACATTTGGTGTAAGCTGCATGTTGGCTCTGAACACCGGCACACAGTGAAAGGCTTTGGTCGTGTTTTGTGCCTCGGCGCGTTCAAGGTTGGTATAGTTGGCGTTAGGGTAGCGGTTGGCTCCCCAAAAGTGTATCATGTAGGCCCCCAGCTCCAGTTTGAGGTTGCGCAGGGGCTGGTAGCTCACGCTGGGCTGCAGCCACACGCCCGGTAGCGTGTAGCCCTTCACCGCGTCCTTGGTGTTATATTCGTTGTCGCGGAAAAAGGCCATGCCGTCTACGTTGATGCGCAGTTCGTACCGTTCGTCAGCCACGATGGTCGGGTTGTCGGTGTTGTAAATAAGCGAGTCGATTTGTGCCGTGGCCTTTAGTGTTGTGGCAAAGGTCATGGCCGTTATGAGCAATAAGCGGGTCAGATAATTCATTTTTGTGTTGTTGTCTGCGCAAATGTACAAAAAAGATGTGATAAAGCGGCTCCAATGTGGTGCGCCAGTATGTGGTTGGTGTCGGTTCAGCGTTGCGCCAGTTCGCGTTTCATCTCTCTGAAGGCCGTCCATGCTATGGGCACGCAGATGGCAAATGAGCACACGTCGCTGCACGCCTGGCACATTTCAACCCCCATCAGCCCGAAGTAGCGTGGCAAAACGATGACAAGGGGGATAAAGAACAGTCCGCTGCGTGCTGCTGCCACCAGGTTGGCGCGTATGGGCTTGCGTATGGTTTGCATCAGCATGTTGGTCAGGCCGATGGTGGGCAGTAGCACAAAGGTGACCATTTGCCACCGCATGGCCGCTGAGCCCACTGCCACCACCTCGGGGTCGTGGCGGAACATGGCCACAATGTCGGGGGCAAAGGCAAAGCCCGCAATGGCGCACACGGCAAGAAAGCATGTGCCGATTTTAATGCAGTAGGTAAAGCCCTCCTTGACGCGGGCGTAGAGCTTGGCGCCATAGCAAAAGCCGCACAGGGGCTGAAAGCCCTGGCCCAGTCCGATGATAATGGCAAAGATGAAGAAACAGAACCTTGTGACAATGCTCATGCCGGCAATGGCGGCATCGCCATACACACCGGCCGAAAGGTTGAGCGCGATGGTAGAAATGGCGGCCAGACCCTGGCGTGAAAGTGAGGGCGTGCCGCCAAAAATTATCTCCTTGACGTATGAAAGCTTTGGGGTGAAATGCCGCAGGTTGATGCGTATGCCGCCATTTTTGCGTGTCATGTACAGCAGTATGCCAAAGCTGCAACCTTGGCTGATGACGGTGGCCCATGCAGCTCCGGCAATGCCCATGCCGAAGCCAAATATCAGCAGGGCGTCGAGTGCCACATTCATCACGGCGCCAGTCAGTATGCCGTACATGGCATAGGCCGCATTGCCCTGAAAGCGCATTTGATTGTTCATGGTGAGCGACGCCGTCATAAAGGGCGCTCCGAGCAGCACAATGCCCAAATATTGCTTGGCATACGGCAGAATGGTGGGTGTGGAGCCCAGCCATACGGCCAGGTCGGTGAGCAGCAGATGGCCTGCGATGGCTATGAGCACACCAAACGACAGGCTGTAGGTGAAGCCGGTGGCCGACATGGTGCGTGCCTCGGCAAGCTGGCGTGCCCCCAGTTTGCGCGACATGAAGTTGCCCGAGCCGTGACCAAAGAAGAAGCCTATCGCCTGAATTACCGACATGATGGAGAACACAATGCCCACTGCTGCGGTGCATTGTGTGTTGATTTTGCTCACAAAGAAGGTGTCGGCCATGTTGTAGAAACTTGTCACCAACATCGATATGATGGTGGGCACTGCCATGGTGAGTATCACTTTGTGAACGGGTGCTTGTGTCAGAAATATGTAATTGTCGCGCTGTTTCATGTTAATGTGGCTAATGTGACTCGTAGGCGTATTTATTGGTTGGCGGGTTGACAGGGTGACGAGGCTGCTGAAAAAACCGACGCGTCCCGAGGCTGCTGAAAAATGCCTGACGTGGGACGAGGCTGCTGAAAAAACCGACGCGAGACGCGTCGCCCCCATTAGTGCTTGCGTTTCTTCAAGCACCAAATACTACCACCAAACGCTATCTCTAATGGGGGCGACGCGTCTCGCGTCGGGGCATTTTTCAGCAGCCCCGTTTCGCGTCGGGCTTGTTTGTAATTCTAATATGTCGATAATGCCGGTGCCCATCACGCATTGTATATTTCGGTCGGGTGTACAAACTGCCCGTGTGTGGCGGTGTGTTTGCCATATTGTATGGCAAAGTGGGGGCAGTGGTGCAGACACCGCAGACAGGCTGCGCATTCGCTCTTTTGCCAAAATGGGCGTTTGTGGCAGTTCATGCCTATCGCCTTGGTAGGGCATTTGCGCGCACACAAGCCACAGCCCGTGCAGCGGTCGTCCATCACACTAAAGTGGCGCGTCTGGCGTGCCTTGGGGTAGAGGCGGTACTCAAGCTGGGCCAGCAGATGCGGCAACTCTGTCCAGTGGCGGGAACCAACTTCATGGTGCTCTATCTGCAGAGCCACCTTGTCAATTTGTGCCTCGGCCTTTTGTGTGCGTTTAAGGCATTTGTCGTGGTCCGACACATCGAACATGGGCGTCCACACATCTACCATGCGCACCCCGAAGAGTCCGTCGAGCCTTATGCCCTTCAGCCCGAGAGCCTTGCGCAGTTGGTGGCGCACCTCACCCATCGAGGTGCCGTAGGTTGCCACACCATAGGTATATTGCGGTGTGCCGTCGAGTTGCAGTGCTGCTATAAAATCAGCCACGATGGTGGGCAGTCCCCAAAAGTAGACGGGGAAAACAAAACCCACGCTGCACGCCTCGTCCACGCTGAATTTGTGCTGCCCCTCAAGCAAGCAAGTGTCCATCGGCACCAGTATGCCGCCGTTGGCCATTTGCAGGCATTGGGCCACGTGGCGGCTGTTGCCCGTGGCCGAAAAGTAAAATATCAGGTTGTTGCCAGTCATTGTCACTTGCGTTCCAAGTCGGCCAGTTCGGCCATTTTCTTCTTCTCCAAAAACTCGTATATGCCGCACAAATGCTCGCGCACTTGTCCGCCGCCAAACTCATATACGCGTGTGATCAGTCCGTCGAGGAAGTCGCGGTCGTGGCTCACACAGATGAGCGTGCCGTCAAAGTCGGCCAAAGCCTGTTTCAGCACGTCCTTGGTGCGCAGGTCGAGGTGGTTGGTAGGTTCGTCAAGAATGAGCAAGTTGACGGGTTCGAGCAGCAGCTTGAGCAACGCCAGCCGGGTGCGTTCGCCGCCCGACAGCACCTTCACCTTTTTGGTGCTTGCCTCGCCGCCAAACATAAAGGCGCCGAGCAGGTCGCGTATTTTGTTGCGCACCTCGCCCTTGGCCACATCGTCGATGGTTTGGAACACGGTGAGCTCGCCATCGAGCAGCGAAGCCTGGTTTTGTGCAAAGTAGCCAATCTGCACGTTGTGCCCCAGGGTGAGTGTGCCCTCGTGTTCGAGTTGTCCCATGATGCACTTGACCATGGTAGACTTACCCTCGCCGTTGCGGCCCACAAAGGCCACTTTGTCGCCGCGCTTGATGGTGAACGAGGCGTTTTTGAATATTTGTTTGCCGTCGAAGGCCTTGCCCACCATGTCGGCCGTCACGGGATACTGGCCGCTGCGCGGGGCGGGCGGAAATTTGAGGCGCAGGGCCGAGGTGTCCATTTCGTCCACCTCAACCAGTTCGAGCTTTTCAAGCATTTTGACGCGGCTCTGCACCTGGAAAGTCTTTGAATACGTGCCTTTGAAGCGTTCAATAAAGTCCTTGGTCTCCTGTATCATCTTTTGTTGCTCCTCATACTGCTTCATTTGCTGCTCGCGCCGTTCGGCACGCAGCTGCAAGTAGTGCGAGTAGTTCACCTTGTAGTCGTAGCTGCGCCCCATGGTCACCTCGATGGTGCGTGTGGTGATGTTGTCCACAAACTTGCGGTCGTGGCTGATTACCACCACCGCTTTGCCGTTGTTGATAAGGAAGTCCTCGAGCCAGCCGATCGACTCGATGTCGAGGTGGTTGGTAGGTTCGTCGAGCAGCAGCACGTCGGGGTTTTGCAGCAACATCTTGGCCAGTTCGATGCGCATGCGCCAGCCGCCCGAAAATTCGCTTGTTTGTCTGTCAAAGTCAGTGCGCTCAAAGCCCAAGCCGAGCAGTGTCTTTTCCACGTCCTCCTCAAAGTGCGTCATGTCAATGGCATAGAACTTTTCGCTCAGCGTAGCCACCTCCTCAATCAGTGCCATGTAATCCTCACTCTCATAGTCAGTGCGTTCGGTCAGTTGGCGGTTAAGGTCGTCAAGATGAGCCTGCATTTCGTGCAGGTGGGCAAAGGCCTGGCTTGCCTCTTCAAACACGGTGCGCCCGTCCTCGGTCATGAGGTGCTGCGGCAGGTAGGCAATCACAGTGTCTTTGGGGGCCGACACCGAACCACGTGTGGGTTTGCGCACACCGGCCAAAATCTTGAGCAAGGTGCTTTTGCCCGCACCGTTTTTGCCCATCAGGGCTATGCGGTCGTTGTCGTTGATAACGAATGATATGTCACTGAACAGGGTGGTGCCGCCAAACTCTACGGCAAGTCCATCAACTGAAACCATTGGCTTTATTTTGAATTGAGAGTGAATGATGTGCGTTGGCGGTGACGCTTTTGTTCGGTCGTGTCAGCCTGGCAAGAGAACGGTTGGCCGGCTGACGGTCCCTCCAACGGGTATTTAGGTGCAAAATTACACATAATTGAACGTCTGCCCAACATCTTGGCCCAATCTTACTCCGTATGTCACATTTTCTTATTACCTTAGCTTGCTAAATTGGACAAGTAGGGGCCAATGGCCCGTGGCCGAACACCACGGCGTGCGCCCCCGCATCAACATATAGCACGTGCCAAGCAGCCGGACAGGGCAATTTAGCCGGGCTGCAGCAAGTGGCGCGTGCCACGTTTCTACACTCAGCAAAATAAAAAATGACATATAAGCATGAACTACAAATGGAACTACGAGGCTCCCGACCCGGCCACTGCGGCTGCCGAGGAAGAGCTTGCCCGCCAGGTGGGCATTCACCCGGCCTTGGGCAAACTGCTCTTCGATCGCGGCATACGCACCGAGGCGGAGGCACGCCACTTTTTCCGGCCGCAGCTCACCGAATTGCACGACCCATTTATGATGGACGACATGCAGGTGGCGGTGGACCGCTTAAATTTGGCTATGGGGCGCAAGGAGCGCATACTCGTGTATGGCGACTACGATGTGGACGGCTGTACGGCTGTGGCGCTTGTGTATAAGTTTTTGCAACAATACTACTCTAACATCGACTACTACATACCCGACCGCTACGAGGAGGGGTATGGCATATCAAAGAAAGGCATCGACTTTGCCGCCCAAACGGGGGTGGGGCTGATTGTGGTGCTCGACTGTGGCATCAAGGCTATTGACGAGATAGCTTATGCCAAGAGCCTGGGCATCGACTTTATCATTTGCGACCACCATGTGCCCGACGCCCAGCTGCCGTGCGCGGTGGCCATACTCAACCCCAAGCGCACCGACAACCACTATCCCGACACGCACCTTTCGGGGTGTGGCGTGGGCTTCAAATTCATGCAGGCCTTTGCTGCCAGCAATGGCATAGAGTTTAACAAACTTATGGCCTTGCTCGACCTTTGCGCCGTGAGCATCGCATCGGACATTGTGCCGGTGATGGGCGAAAACCGTGTGTTGGCTTATCATGGGCTGCGGTGTCTGAACTCTAACCCCAGCATTGGTCTGCAGGCCATTATCGAGGTGTGCGGACTGGCTGATCGCGAGCTGACGATGAATGACATCATCTTTAAGATAGGGCCGCGCATCAATGCTTCGGGACGTATGCAGAACGGCAAGGAGGCTGTGGAACTGCTCGTGGAAAAGGACTTTCAGGCTGCGCTCGAAAAGGCAGGACGCATCAACCTGTACAACGAGGCTCGCAAGGACCTTGACAAGCAGATGACAGAGGAGGCCGTGGAGCAGGTGAAGGACCTGCCCGGACTTGACAACCGCCGCAGCATAGTTATCTACAACGAGGCGTGGCACAAGGGCGTGATAGGCATTGTGGCCTCGCGCCTGACGGAACAATACTATCGTCCGGCCGTGGTGCTGACGCGCTCTGAGGGCATGGCCACGGGCTCGGCCCGCTCGGTGTCAGGCTTTGATGTGTACAAGGCTGTGCAGAGTTGCGAGGATTTGCTCGAAAACTTTGGCGGCCACACCTATGCTGCCGGGCTCACCTTGCCCGTTGAACACGTTGAGGAGTTCAGCCGGCGCTTTGAGGCGTACGTGGCGGCACACATACTCGATGAGCAGACTGAGGCGAGCCTCGATATTGATGCCGTGCTCGACTTTAAGGATGTCACCTTCCGCTTTTACCAGCAGTTGCGCAAGTTTGCGCCCTTCGGGCCGGGCAATGCCAAGCCCATCTTTTGCACCAAGCGTGTTTACGATTATGGCACAAGCAAGGTGGTTGGCCGCGGACAGGAACACATCAAACTCGAATTGGTGGACAACAAGAGCAACAATGTGATGAATGGCATAGCCTTCGGACAGAGTTCGCAAGCGCGCTATATTAAAACCAAACGTGCTTTCGATATTTGCTATACGATTGAGGAGAATACCCACAAGCGTGGCGAGGTGCAACTGCAAATTGACGATATCAGGCCCTGCCAATGATGCGCTCGCTTTGCTCGCAGACGCGTCATATTAACACATTGCCACATTATCATGACAACAAGTAACAAACAATCCACTCCCGTAACGCCCACTGCAAAGGGGCGCGGCGCGGAGTGGATTGCCATTTTACGCCAATATTGGGGCTACGACAGTTTTCGTGGCATACAACTCGACATCATCAACAGCATAGCTTCGGGCCACGACACATTGGGACTCATGCCCACAGGGGGCGGCAAGAGCATCACCTTTCAGGTGCCAACCATGGCCATGGAGGGGCTGTGCCTGGTGGTCACCCCGCTCATTGCCTTGATGAAGGACCAGGTGCAGAACCTGCGGCAGCGCGGCATTATGGCCGCTGCCATCTATTCGGGACAGACGCGCAGCGAGGTGGTGCAGCATCTTGACAATGCCATATTTGGCGCTTACAAGTTTTTGTACGTCTCACCCGAACGCCTGTCCACCGAAATATTCATGAACAAGGTGCGTCGCATGAAGGTGTGCCTTATCACGGTGGACGAGGCACACTGCATATCGCAGTGGGGCTACGACTTCCGTCCGCATTATTTGCGCATAGCCGAGGTGCGCAAGCTGTTACCCGGAGTGCCCGTGCTGGCTCTGACTGCCACAGCCACCCGCATGGTGGTGGACGACATTCAGCAAAAGTTGGCTTTCGTGGACGGGCAGGTGTATAAAATGAGTTTTGCACGTCCCAACCTGCACTACATTGTGCGCCCCACGGGCGATAAGTTTGCCGAATTGCTGCACATCTTGCAGTGTGTAGACGGGTCGGCCATTGTGTACACCCGCTCGCGCAACGGCACCCGCGAGGTGGCCGACAAACTCAACGAGGCTGGCATTACGGCCCTGCACTATCATGCCGGACTCACCTCGCTCGACAAGGACACGCGCCAGCAGGCGTGGCAGCGCGACCAGGTGAGGGTGATGGTGGCCACCAACGCCTTTGGCATGGGCATTGATAAGCCCGATGTGCGGTTGGTGGTGCACATGGACGTGCCCGACTCGCTCGAGGCTTACTTTCAGGAGGCCGGACGCGGCGGACGCGACGGACAAGTGGCCTACGGCGTGCTGCTGACCGATGGCGAAGATGTCAAACGCCTGTCAATGCACTTGACACAGGCATTTCCCGACCGCACATACATACGGCGCGTGTATGCCGACTTGGCCTCGTTTTTCCAAATAGCCGAAGGCGAGGCCGAGGGGCGCACTTTCGACTTCAACATGGAACGCTTTTGCCACGTGTTCAAACATTTTCCCGTGTTGCTGGTCAGTGCGCTTAATCTGCTCACACAGGCCGGGTACATACATTTCAGTCTGGAGGACGAAAACTCCTCGCGCGTCATCTTCCTTGTGCGGCGCGACGAACTTTATGGCATCGATTACCTCAACTCTGCCGAGGAGCGCGTGCTCAATATTATTATGCGCAATACCTGTGGCATTTTTGCCGACTATGTGCCCGTTGACGAGGAACGCCTGGCCGAAAAGTGTGGCATGACGCGTGAGCAGGTGTACAACCACTTGCGCCACCTCACCCAACTGCGCGTGCTGAATTATGTGCCACACAAGGACACGCCGCAAATAACCTACACTTGCCGCCGCATCGATGCTGACCAAGTGCAAATTATGCCCGACATCTACGAGGTGCGCCGCGACCAGTACCGCACGCGAATTGATGCCATGATACGCTACTTTACCGAGACCGACATGTGCCGCAGCCGCTTCCTGCTCCACTACTTTGACGACGACGGGCCTGACTGCGGCTATTGCGATGTGTGCATAGCGCGCGAGGAGGAGACGGCCTCCATGCCGCCGTCGCAACAGGTGGACGAGGCTGCGCATCATGTCATGACCGTGGTTGAGGCTGGACGCACCTATCCGCTGGCCTATTTCAAGGAGTCGGGCTTTGCGCATGGCGTGTTGCTTCAGGCCCTTGCCCGTTTGCAGCACGAAGGCAAGATAACTTTCGATGGTGTGAATATTGTGGTGGGGTAGCGCGCTCGCCGGTGTGCACAAATGGCGAAGTGTGCAATTTGCTAACAATAAGCCAAAAAATAGGCTGTTGCCGTGGCATTACTCTAAAAAACACGTATCTTTGTGGCGCTTTTTACAAATACAAAACATAATAACTGACAAAATGAAGAAAATACGTGCAGCCGTAGTAGGCTATGGCAATATTGGCCACTACACTCTGCAGGCCCTTGAGGCTGCTCCCGATTTTGAAGTGGCAGGTATCGTTCGCCGCAAAGGTGCTGAGAATTGTCCTGAGGAGTTGAAGAAATATGATGTGGTAAAGGACATTCGCGAACTCAAGGACGTGGACGTGGCTGTGCTTGCCACTCCCACACGCAGCGTTGAGGCTTACGCCAAGGATATTCTTTCGCTCGGCATCAACACTGTCGACAGTTTCGACATTCACACACAGATTGTTGACCTCCGCCGTTCGCTCGACGCTGTGGCCAAGGAGCATGGTGCAGTGAGCATCATCTCGGCAGGTTGGGACCCGGGTTCTGACTCGGTAGTACGCACACTGTTGCAGGCCATTGCCCCCAAGGGCATCACCTACACCAACTTTGGTCCGGGCATGTCGATGGGTCACACCGTGGCTGTCAAGGCTGTTGAGGGTGTGAAAAAGGCGCTTTCAATGACCATTCCTACGGGCCAGGGCATTCACCGCCGTATGGTGTACATCGAAATTGAGGACGGTTACGACTTTGACAAGGTGGCTGCTGCCATCAAGGCCGACCCCTATTTTGCATCAGACGAGACTCATGTCAACCTCGTGCCTTCGGTTGACGATGTTATCGACATGGGGCATGGTGTGCACCTCACCCGCAAGGGTGTGAGCGGCACCACGCAGAACCAGCTCTTCGACTTTGTGATGCGTATCAACAATCCCGCCCTTACGGGTCAGGTGCTCGTGTGTGTGGCCCGTGCCACCATGCAGCAGCGTCCTGGTTGCTATACCATGATTGAGGTGCCGGTGATTGACTTGCTGCCTGGCGACCGCGAAGAGAATATCAAGCATTTGGTATAAGACTTGTTGCTGTCCGGCAAGACGTGAACACGTGAACGGACTCATGCACCAAACGCTACCACGAGACGCAAGCACGAAACGCTACCACGAAACGCTACCACAAAACGCAAGCACTAATGGGGGCGACGCGTCCCGCGTCGGAATTTAAGGCAAAGGCTCACAGACAAGCGTGTATTTAGCGCTGTCTGTGAGTCTTTTTTGTGTATGAGCATTGCATTTCTCCGCGGGACGAGGCTGCTGAAAAATGCCCGACGCGAGACGCGTCGCCCCCATTAGAGCTTGCGTTTAGTGCTTGCGTTTGTTCGCATGCTTGCGTTTCATCGAAAAGCAATAAATTACAAAAGGTACACGACGAAAAAGTGGTACTTGGGACCTTTTACCATACTACAATAACTTACACATCGAGTATCTTGCATCTTACACTAATACGCTACAACTCGCTGATTATCAATACTTTACTTAGTGTAAGATACTACCAAATCCACCTACACACAACCTACACAACCTGCACGCTGCCACACGGCACAAGCACGGGAGGAGGATATTACGGCATAGGGGAGCAGAAAAGTCTGTCGCTCCGACAGATTCTTCTACGTCCCTGTGGTGTAAACCCCACCGCATACGACAAAACCGACTGCGAGGCAGCGGGGTGGGGTGTGTAAGATGTATGCAGGGGTGTGTAAGATACTTTGAAATCATCTTACACTCTTGAAATAGCTGATTATCAACTTGTTACGCACAAAAAGTGTAAGATGGCAGTAAAATCACACGCACTCTTTTACATGTAGGCAGACGGGTAGGAAGCAAATATTTGTGTACAAATTGTACACTTTTTTTGATGGGTGCAATGTCTTGGTGTTACCTTTGCAGCACTTTAATTTTGTACTAAACCAAATTGCATTGACCACCATGAAACGAATGCTTAATTCAAGTTTCTGATTTAGCAAGGGCGGGCTGAAAGCCCAATGGAGCACATAGCCCAGGGCAAGCGAAGCGACACCCTGGGGTTTCCGCATAGTAGAGTCTCCGCGCCCTGTAAGGGCAAAAGCTTTAACCCTTTATGTTGTTAT
>OASE01000094.1_pt1 | contig 28729 bp, 17 predicted proteins | sample 1494851 | NCBI WGS metagenome assembly OASE01 (sample SAMEA3360680, study PRJEB22359) | human gut metagenome | biome: ENVO:urban biome; feature: ENVO:human-associated habitat; material: ENVO:feces | place: Bangladesh | collected 2011 | reverse complement strand
ATCAGCCCCGTCAGCAAGGCGAATACCAACCACGCCAGCGCTACAACGCGGAGGGTGGCTATCAGCCCCGTCAGCAAGGCGAATACCAACCACGCCAGCGCTACAACGCGGAGGGCGGTTATCAGCCTCGTCGTCAAGGTGGTTATGGCAACAACAATCGTCAGCAGGGTGGCTACGGAAACCGCCAGCAAGGTGGCTACGGCAATCGTCAGGGCGGTTACAACAACCGTCAGGGCGGCTACGGCAACAACGGCTACCGTGGTTTCAACAACGGACCGCGCCAGGGTTACGACCCTAATGCCAAGTACAGCCTGAAGAAGCGCATCGAATATAAAGAGGAGCACGTCGACCCGGACGAGCCCATCCGCTTGAACAAGTATCTTGCCAATGCCGGCGTGTGCTCGCGTCGTGAGGCAGACGAGTTCATCACATCTGGAGCCGTGAAGGTGAATGGCGAGGTCGTCACCGAGCTCGGCACGAAGGTGAAACGTTCCGATGAGGTGCTGTTCAACGAGAATCCAGTGTCGATAGAGAAAAAAGTCTATATCCTGCTCAATAAGCCCAAGGATTATGTAACCACGTCCGACGATCCTCAGCAGCGCAAGACCGTGATGGATCTCGTGAAGGACGCTTGCCCTGAGCGCATCTATCCCGTTGGCCGTCTCGACCGCAACACCACGGGCGTGCTCTTGCTCACCAACGATGGCGAGCTGGCCTCGAAGCTGACACATCCCAAGTTCTTGAAGAAGAAGGTGTACCACGTGTTCCTCGACAAGAACGTCTCCACCGAGGATCTCCAGAAGATTGCCGACGGCATAGAGCTGGAGGACGGTGAGGTGCATGCCGACTCCATAGAGTATGCCGATGAGCGCGACCACTCACAGGTCGGCATCGAGATACACAGTGGCCGCAACCGCATCGTGCGCCGCATATTCGAGTCGCTCGGCTATCGCGTCGTAAAGCTCGACCGCGTGCAGTTCGCTGGCCTCACGAAGAAGAATCTCCGTCGTGGCGACTGGCGTTTTCTCACCGAGAAGGAAGTCGACATGCTGCGTAGCGGAATGTTCGAGTAAGGGCCGAGTGGCATAAAACAGAAGATTAACCATTAAATAAAGTGCCTCTCCAAGCCAATTTGGGTGGCTTAGCGAATCGCTAAGCTTCTCTGCCAGGTTGTCTTGGCGAGGCTGTTGATAACATGAGAACAAAAGTCATTGATGCTCTCCGGAGCACCGATTATAACAAGGAAATCACTGTTAAGGGTTGGGTGCGCTCTCACAGGAGCAGCAAGGCGGTAGACTTCATCGCCTTGAACGACGGCTCTACCATCAAGAACATCCAGTTGGTAGTGGCCCCCGAAAAGTTCGACGCTGAAATGCTGAAGAGCATCACCACAGGCGCGTGCATCCGTGCCACTGGCATCCTCGTTGAGAGCCAAGGCAAGGGCCAGACAGTGGAGATACAGGCTTCCGACATCGAGGTCTACGGCCTCTGCCCCTCCGACTATCCCATGCAGAAGAAGGGCCAGTCGTTTGAGTACATGCGCCAGTATGCCCACATGCGTTTGCGCACCAACACGTTTGGCGCGGTGTTCCGCATCCGCCACAACATGGCAATCGCCGTGCACAAGTATTTCCATGAGCATGGATTCTATTATTTCAACACGCCACTTATTACCGCCAGCGACTGTGAGGGCGCGGGCGAAATGTTCCAGGTGACAACGCTCGACCTCGACCGCGTGGCAAAGAGCGGCAAGGTGGAATACGACAAGGATTTCTTCGGCAAGAAGTGTAATCTCACCGTCTCCGGACAGCTTGAGGGTGAGCTTGGAGCCACCGCGCTTGGAGCCATCTATACCTTTGGTCCCACGTTCCGCGCCGAGAACAGCAACACGCCACGGCACCTCGCCGAGTTCTGGATGATAGAGCCAGAGGTGGCTTTCATGGACAAGGAGGAGCTGATGGACCTTGAGGAAGACTTCATCAAGTATTGTGTGCGCTGGGCACTCGACAACTGCCGCGACGACCTTGAATTCCTCAACAAGATGATAGACAAGACCTTGATACAGACCTTGGAGAATGTCGTCAATGAGGATTTCGTGCGATTGCCTTACACGGAGGGTATCAACATCCTTCAACAAGCCGTGAAAGACGGCCATAAGTTCGAGTTCCCAATCACGGGCTGGGGCATGGACCTTGCCTCTGAGCATGAGCGTTATCTCGTGGAGGGGCATTTCAAGCGCCCTGTCATCATGACCGACTACCCCACGGAGATAAAGGCGTTCTACATGAAGAAAAACCCCGACGGCAAGACCATGCAGGGCACCGACGTGCTTTTCCCGCGCATTGGCGAGATTATCGGTGGCTCCGTGCGTGAGGAGAATTATAAGAAACTCCTCGACGAGATTGAACGCCGCGGCATGAAGGAGGAAACCTACAGCTGGTACCTCGACACCCGTAAATACGGCTCATGCCCACACGCCGGCTTCGGCCTTGGCTTCGAGAGACTTATCCTCTTCGTGACAGGAATGCAAAACATACGTGACGTCATACCGTTCCCACGCACGCCGAAAAACGCGGAATTCTAAGATTTTAGAAAAAAAACAGTAAAAAGACAGTCAGCTATTAAATTATTTGCTAACTTTGCAAAAGAATTGTAGTGTGGCTTTTGTATTTGAGAGAAATAACAAAGAGAATATTAACTAAATTAATCGCTTTATGAAGTGCATTAAGACTTTATTGGTCGCAGCGTTGGTCCTTGGTGGATCTTCAGCTGCCATGGCTCAAGCCACTTATACGGATAAGGCTGGCAACGAGTACACATTCAAGAAGCACGCATTCCTCGATTTACAGGGTGGTGCACAGTACACTCTCGGCGAGGCCAAGTTTGGCGACCTCATCTCACCTAACGTGCAGCTTGGTATCGGCTATCAGTTCAATCCTTGGTTTGGCGCTCGCGTTGCTGTAAACGCTTGGCAGAGCAAGGGTGGCTACAATGGCGTGACGGAGACTGGCAATGCAGCTCCTGCCAACGTCACTTATAAGTGGAAGTATGTCGCTCCTGGCGTCGACTTCATCTTCAACCTCAGCAACGCTTTCTGTGGTTGGAATCCTAACCGCGTGTTCAACCTCAGCGCGTTTATCGGTGGCGGCGCTAACATCGCTTTCGACAACGACGAGGCTAACACCCTGGCCAAGGACTATGGGATGCGTTACAACTGGGAAGGCACAAAGGTGCGTCCCGTGGGTCGTGGTGGCGTTGAGCTGAACTTCCGCGTCAGCAAGGCTGTCAGCATCATGCTCGAGGGTAATGCCAACGTCCTCTCAGATAAGTACAACTCTAAGAAGGCTGGCAATGCCGACTGGTATTTCAACGCCCTCGCAGGTCTGCGCATCAACCTCGGCAAGAGCTACACAAAGAAGACTCCAGAGCCAGCTCCAGCACCAGAGCCACAGAAGGAAGAGTATGTTGAGCCAACACCGGCTCCAGCACCAGCTCCTGTGAAGGTTGAACCTATCCGTCGCGACGTGTTCTTCACAATCAACAAGGTTGCCGTTACATCTAAGGAGCAGCCAAAGGTTGACGACATCGTGGCTTACATGAACGAGCACCCAGAGGCTAAGGTGACCGTGACTGGTTACGCTGACGCTGGCACAGGTAACAACAAGATCAACGACCGTCTGGCCGCACAGCGTGCCGCTACAGTGGTTAAGGCCCTCAAGGACAAGGGTATCGCTGAGAGCCGCATCACGTCAGACAGCAAGGGTTCACGCGTACAGCCGTTCGCCGAGAACGACAAGAACCGTGTGACTATCATGATCGCTGAGCCTTAATAAGCCAACAGTTTCCCTCGAAGGGAATAAATAAGAAATCCCCGGCTTGCAGTCGCAAGCCGGGGATTGTTGTTTGTTGATTGTTTGTTGATTTATTATCAGCGATTATTTGTTGGTCGCAATTTTGTTGTCGTTGTCATTAGTTAGGGAATGGTCCTTGCCTTTTACCGGTTGACGTTTTTCCCATGTTTGTCAACTTTCAATCTTCAGGGTCATTATCCTCTTGGTGCTTTCCCCAATCTTATGGCGGTCGTCTATTGTCCGTCCCACAAGCCATATAATGTCGTTATTGGCAGTAGTCACCACGAGTTGCCCGCGCCGCTCTATTGGTTCGGCTTTCTTGTCTTTCATGTAGTCGGCCACGGTTTTCGTGCCTTTCATGCCGTAGGGTGATAGGCGGTCGCCATCATTCGCGGGACGCAATGTTAGCGGGAAGGCAATGCCGTCGGCGTCTAATGTGGCTATTAGGCTGTCTTTTGAGGGATGTGGACAGTTGGCTGCCGTGTCTATTGAAACGCGTATCTTGTGCTCTCCAAGGCCATATAGCCCCTCTTCCGGGATGCGCAGCTTGGGCAAAGCCTTGTCCCACGCCTCACTCGGATAGACAAACAGTTTGTCGTTGCTCATCACGGCGACATGACGCTTTGCCGTCCACGTCTTTCCGCCTTGGGCTGATGAGAGTATCTCCTCTGTTTGCGCGCGGTTGAAGCCAATGGGCGACAGGATGTTCCAGAGAAGCAGTCGTGGACTGGCATAACTCCTTACGGCATTCATGGAATAAGCCTCGCCAATGGCGCATTCCGCTTTTGCTTTCTCCAGTGCCACGCTGAGGCTTTGTTCCACCACCTTCTCTATGTCACCAAGGTTGTCGGCCATGCGCAGGATGTTTTGTTTTGCCGCGGGTGTCACAGTCTCAAGCATGGGAATGACATCAAGCCGCAGCTTGTTGCGCTGAACGTCGTCCTCGAGGTTCGTGCTGTCGGTGACATAGTCTTGTCCTATGCGGTTGAGGTAAGCGAGGATATCCTGCCTTGACATGTTTAGCAACGGGCGCACGAATATGCCGTTGCGGTGTCTCATGCCGAGCAGTCCTTTAAGTCCTGTGCCGCGAAGCATGTTAAGGAGTATGGTCTCCACTTGGTCGTCGCTGTGGTGAGCCACGCACACCCCTGCGGCGTTTGTGTCTTGCGCGAGTTGCGCGAACCACCGATAGCGCAAGTCCCTCGCAGCCATCTCGATGGAGATTCCACGCAGTTTGGCAAACTCCTTGGTGTCGAAATGCGCAATGTGCAACTTTACCCCCAACTTCTCGCAAAGGGTCTTACAGAAAGCCTCGTCGCGGTTGCTTTCCTTGCCACGCAGGTGGAAGTTGCAGTGGGCCGCTTCCACCTTATGACCCTTGTCGATGAGCATGCGTAGCAATGCCACGCTGTCGGGGCCTCCGCTTAGGGCAACGAGGAATATGTCGCTCTGCATACCGCAAGTGTCACTCACCTCCATGATAGGTGAGGACATGACAGAGTGTTTGCTCATACTGTCTCGGTCATGCTTTCCCCTTCATCTGTCGTGGAGGGTTGGTCGGACGCTTGGACAGTGGCTTCCAGCAGTCCGTCTTTCATGTGTATGGTGCGGTCGGTCAGCTTTGCAAGGCTCTCGTCGTGGGTGACGATGACAAAAGTCTGGCCAAACTTGTCCCTGAGGTCGAAGAAAAGCTGATGCAGTTCCGACTTGTTCTTAGTGTCGAGACTGCCCGACGGCTCATCGGCAAGCACCACGGCTGGGTTGTTGACAAGGGCGCGAGCCACAGCCACGCGCTGCTTCTCGCCGCCCGACAGCTCGTTGGGCTTATGCGAGGCACGTTCGCTCAGGCCCATGAAGTCGAGCAACTCTTCTGCGCGCTTGCGCGCTTCTTGACGTCCCTTGCCGGCTATGAACGCCGGAATCATGATATTCTCCAGAGCCGTGAACTCTGGCAGCAACTGGTGAAACTGAAACACGAATCCGATGTGCTGGTTGCGGAAGTCGGCGAGCTTCTTGGCTGAAAGGCCACCCACGTCCACGCCGTCTACCACGACAGTGCCGCCATCGGGCTTGTCGAGGGTTCCTATAATCTGCAGGAGCGTGGTCTTGCCAGCACCCGACGGCCCCACTATGCTTACCACCTCGCCCTTGTCGATATGCAGGTCAATGCCCTTGAGCACCTGCAATTTTCCAAACGATTTGGTTATTCCTTTAACGTCTATCATTGTTTGTACTATTCTGTCTATATCAGTCTATTTAGTCTATATCAGTCTATTTGGTCTATATCAGTCTATTTGGTCTATTCTGCCTGTTTTTGTCTATTCAGTCTATATAGTTCTATAAGCGTCTATCCTCGTCTATATCTCCTTCTGCCTCCTATGACACCTCTCAGCCACTTTGCCAGGGCGTCGTAGGCCGAAGTCTCCTCCGTGTGCTGCGACTGCGCGAACGTCATGGTCTGTTTGTCGTCGCCATACTGGTCGGGGAACACTATCATGAGGTTCTTCCCCTTGAACCACCTTGTCAGCTCCTCTGGCAAGCGTTCCATTGCCGACTTGAACGACACTGTGCCTTGACGCGCCGTCACCACCACGAAAAGATTGTCGTCGGCTATCGTGGAGGCGAGTCGAGGCAGCTCGTTCCAGTGGGTCATCTCCACGCATGAGGCGCGGAGGTTGGGGTGGCGGTTCGTGATGAACTGGTTTACCATCTGCAGGGTGTCCATCCTGCCGTGGAACTGTATGCGGCACTCGAGGTTCTCGGCTATTCGCGACAGCCGTTCCATCCAGCGGAAGAATCCTGGCTCATATTGCGCGCGTGAGGGCACGGCTACGACGATGCGCCTCAGCGTGGCGAGAGGATGGTAGAGGCGCGCCATGATGATTTGCCGGTTCACGCCGTTGAACAGGCTCCGGTGGAACTGTCCCCAAAAAGCCGTCGTTTCTATGTCGTGCATGTGCATGCCTATGAGAATCTCTGAGGCCTGAAACTCCTTGAAGGCGTGTTTGATGCCATTGGCTATGTTGGCGGCAATCCTCACTTGGGTATCAACCTTCACGTCGGAGCCAGCGGCATACTGCTGTATCTGTTCAAGGAGCTGCTGCCCGTCTCTCTGGTTGCGCCGCATGTTGGAGTCGTCGTAGACCACGTTGATGGCCACTATTGAGCGGTTGAGCTTTTGGTTGCGTGCCATTATCGCCAAGTTGACCAAGCGGTTGGCATACTCCTTGTACTTCACGGGTACGAGAATGCGCTCATCGTCATCGGGCACGTCCTCTGATGGCAGCTCGCGCTCCCTGAGCACGGTCTTCCTTGACGCCCATTCCGTGATGAGCGACGAGATGACGCAGGTGAAGAGTATCATGATGACGATGCCGTTGAGCATCACCTCGTCTATGAGGGGCTTGCCGTTGGCGGTGGTCATGTTCATGCCCACCATGACCATGGCTATGGCTCCGGCGGCATGGGCTGAGGTGAGGCCGAACATCATGTGCCCGGCCAATGTGGGCAGGCGGAAGAAGAATGCCGCCACGTAAGCGGCGATGGCCTTGCCCACCGTGCCGAAGACCACTATGCAAGCCACCACAAACAGGATGCCTCCGCCGTGGAAGAGGAGTCGCACGTTGATGAGCATGCCCACGCCGATGAGGAAATAGGGGATAAACAGTGCGTTGCCTATGAACTCGATGCGGTTCATCAAAGGCGAGAGTTGCGGTATGTAGCGGTTCATCACCAGACCGGCGAAGAACGCGCCGAAGATGCCTTCCAAGCCGACAAGCTCCGACAGCGCGGCGCAGAGGAAGAGCACGGCCATTACAAAGATAAACTGCATCACCGCGTCGCTGTAGCGGCGGAGGAACCATCGTGTCAGGCGTGGGATGGTGAGAAGTATGCCCACCACGTATATGGCGAGCTTGCCAACGAACCACAGCCAGAACAACACGTCGCTCTTGCCTTCATTGGAAGCCACCAACGCGGCGAGCACCACGAGGGCAAGGAAGAGGCTCACCATCGTGGAACCCACCGACAGCGTGACGCTCTTCTGCTGCTGTATGCCATATCGAGAGACGATGGGGTAGGAGACAAGCGTGTTTGATGCCATGACGCAAGCCAGCAACAGGGCTGCGATGGGCGCATAACCGAGGATGTCGATGCCCATCAGCCATGTCAGGAAGAATGGGCAGCCGAAGGTGAGCAACCCGAAGGTCAGTGTTCGCCACTTGTTCTTGCGAAGGTCTTCCATGTCCATCTCCAAGGAGGCGAGGAACATGATGTAATAGAGTCCCACCCTGCCGAAGAGCTCAAAGCTGGAATCCCTCACGAGGACGTTGAGGCCATACTTGCCAATGGCTACGCCGGCGAGGACCATGCCTATGAGGTGGGGTATGCGCAGCTTGCCCATGATGACAGGGGCAAGGAGAATGATGATGAGCACCACGAAAAACACCAGCGTGGGGTCGGTGATGGGGAAATATGAGGCAAAAGTTGCCATTTGTTATCTTTGTTTCCTATTTTAATGGCAAAGTTACTCATATTTTCGCATATTTGTTGTAATTTTGCCCCAAAGGTTTCAATTATTACACAATTATGAGAGTAGCTATTGTAGGCGCAAGCGGTGCCGTGGGACAAGAGTTCCTGCGCATCCTTGCTGAGAGAGAGTTCCCCATCGATGACCTTCTGCTTTTCGGCTCCAAGCGCAGCGCGGGCAGGCAATACACCTTTCGCGGCAAGGCTTATACCGTGAAGGAGTTGCAGCACAACGATGACTTCAAGGACGTGGACATCGCTTTTGTCTCAGCCGGTGGCGGTACGTCGGCGGAGTTTGCGGAGACCATAACGAAACATGGCGCGGTGATGATAGACAACAGCTCGCAGTGGCGCATGGATCCGCAGGTGCCGCTCGTGGTGCCTGAGATAAACCCAGAGGATGCGTTGGACCGCCCGAAGGGAATCATCGCAAACCCTAACTGCACTACCATAATGATGGTTGTGGTGCTGAACCCGATAGACAAGCTCAGTCATATCAAGAAGATTCACGTGTCTTCCTATCAGAGCGCGTCGGGTGCCGGAGCGGCGGCCATGAAGGAGCTGGAGCAGCAATACAAGGAGATGGTGGAGACGGGCCACGTCAGCACCGTGGAGAAATTCCCTCACCAGTTGGCTTACAACGTCATTCCGCAAATCGACAAGATGACGCCCAACGACTATACCAAGGAGGAGATGAAGATGTATAATGAGACCCGGAAGATAATGCATTCCGACGTTCGCACGTCAGCCACCTGCGTGCGCGTGTCATCGCTTCGTTCCCACTCAGAGAGCGTGTGGTTTGAGACAGAGAAACCGTTGGAGGTCAAGGACATCCAAGAGGCTCTGAAGAGCGCGCCGGGCGTGACTCTCGTGCAGGATCCCGACGACCAGTATGTCTACCCCATGCCATTGGAGAGCGCGGGCAAGGACGACGTCTACGTGGGACGCGTGCGCAAGGACTTGGCCGACGACAACGGTTGCACGCTGTGGCTCACGGGCGACCAGATACGCAAGGGCGCGGCGCTCAACGCCGTGCAGATTGCCGAATACCTCATCAAGGTGAGCAACGTGAAATAAGTAACAATGTCTTAAACGACGCGAATCTCATCGGGCGCATGATAATAATGGGCGCGGTGGGGTTCGCTTTTTTAATATAACACGAAAAATGAAGAAAAAGACTTTTCTTTTGGGGCTCTTGCTGTGCGCCACGGGCGCGTTCGCACAGGGCAACCTTTCCTCGGGCATTGACCTGAAGAACCTCGACACCTCGGTGAAGCCGGGCGACGACTTCTACCACTATGCCGCGGGAGGATGGCTCAAGTCGCACCCGCTCGACGCTGAGCATGTGCAGAACGGTGCCTTCACCGACTTGTACGAGCAGAGCCAGAAACGCATCCAGGACATCATTCTCGACTTTGCCTCAAAACCGCAAAAGCAAGGCACGCTGGGGCAGAAGATAGGCTCTCTTTACAACCTCTTGATGGACTCCGTTCGCCTGAACCGTGAGGGATGGAGACCCATCAAGCCTACGCTCGACAAGATAGCGGCAATAAAGAACCGCAAGGAATACCAGCTGGTGTGCGCGCAGCTCGACCGCAACGGTGAGTCGACGATGATGTTCGGCATTGGCGCGGGGGCCGACCAAAAAGACTCTGAGTGGAACCTTGTGGCCGTGGGGCAGGGCGGACTCGGACTTGGCGAGCGCGACTATTATCTCTCCGATGACGCGCAAAACAAGCGCGTGCTGGAGGCTTACAAGCAATACCTGAAAAAGCTGTTCACGCTGACCGGGGCCGACGAGGCCACGGCGGAGAAGAAGACGCAGGCCGTCATAGCCATTGAGACGGAGATTGCCAAGGCAAGCTACGACAAGGTGAAGCAGCGCGACATCGACGCCAACTATCATAAGATGACATACACGCAGCTCATCAGCGACTTCCCCGGCATCGACTGGGGCAATGTGTTCCTCGCCTCTGGCTTCCCGGCTTTCGATTATGTTGACGTTGGCCAGCCTGAGCCTATACACGCCGTAGAGAAGATTCTCGCCGAAACGCCTCTCGATGACCTCAAGACCTATGCTCAGGCCAAGGTCATCAGTGGTGCCACCAGCAAGCTCAGCGACGACTTCCGCAAGGCTTCGTTCGAGCTCAGGAAGGCCATGGTCGGCTCAAAGCAAGACCAGCCGCGATGGAAACGCGCCGTGGCCGTGGTGAGCGACAGGTTGGGCGAGGCGATAGGCAAGATGTACGTGGAGAGGTATTTCCCCGAGTCGAGCAAGAAACGCATGCTTGAACTCGTGCACAACCTGCAGACGGCTCTCGCACAGCGCATCGATGAGGCCACGTGGATGGGAGATGCCACGAAGGCGCAGGCTAAGGACAAGCTGTCCAACTTCATCGTCAAGATTGGCTATCCCGACAAGTGGAAAAACTACGACGGCTTGCAGGTCAACGACAGCCTTTCGCTCTACGAGAACCTGTGCAACATCTCTCGCTGGGCCACCGATGACTATATAGCCAAGCGCGTGAACAAGAAGGTGGACAAGACGTTGTGGCAGATGACCCCACAGACCATCAACGCCTACTACGACCCGTCGACAAACGAGATTTGCTTCCCCGCGGCCATACTGCAGCCGCCATTCTTCGATCCTAATGCCGATGATGCCGTCAACTACGGTGCCATTGGCGGCGTTATAGGTCACGAGATGAGCCATGGCTTCGACGATCAAGGCTCACAATTCGACAAGTACGGAAACCAACGCAACTGGTGGACGGCGCAAGACAAGAAAAATTTCGACGCGCGCACCAAAGTGCTTGCCGACTGGTTCTCCTCGTTCGACGTGCTGCCAGGCATCAAGGTCAACGGCAAGCAAACCCTTGGCGAGAACATTGGCGACAACGGCGGACTGAACATCTCGTTCCGCGCTTTGCAGAACTCCATGAAGCAGCATCCACTGGCCGTGAAAGACGGTTTCACGCCTGAGCAGCGTTTCTTCCTCGCGTGGGGTAGGGTGTGGGCCTCAAACATGACCGACGAGGTGGTGAAGTATCTACTCACCGTGGATGTCCACTCTCCGAACTACGCTCGAGTCAATGCCGCGCTTCCTATGATAGACGCTTGGTACAAGGCTTTCAACGTGAAGAAAGGCGACAAGATGTTCGTGCCAAAGAACAAGCGTGCCCACGTGTGGTAAGCTCGTTAGCCAATGACTATTTGGTAATGCCCTAAGTGGCATCCGTATAAACAATTCAGGGAGGGGCAAGCCGGTGGGTTTGCTCCTCCCTGAATTGTTTTAATCCCGATGGTTCGGCTCTGATACCGCAAATCATTAAAGTCATTGTTGCGGAAATAGGCTAAAAACTTTCTCGGAACGAATAAAATCATTAACTTTGCGGAAAACAGCACGAGTATGGGAAAATACCTTGATCCAAGAGCCGATTTGACATTCAAGAAGGTCTTTGCCGACCACAAGGACTTGATGATAAGCTTCCTCAATGCCATGTTGCCATTGCCCGACGACGGGCAGGTGACAAGCATCGAGTACCTTCCGTTTGAGCTTATACCAACCATGCCGTTGAAGAAGGACACCATCGTCGACGTGCGTTGCGAGGACCAGCTGAAGCGGCAGTTCATCGTTGAGATGCAAATGATATGGACGGCCGACTTCTTCAAGCGCGTGCTTTTCAACTCCTCCAAGGCTTACGTCAAGCAGCTCAAGAGCGGGGATGACTATTCCGACCTGCAGCCCGTGTATTCGCTCAACCTCATCAACGAGGCCTTCCTTCACGACACCGATGAGTGGTATCACGACTACGGGTTAATGGAGTTCAAGTATCCCGGCCATGTCATCGAGGACATGCACGTCATCTTCATCGAGCTGCCGAAGTTCAAGCCGCATTCTTTCACTGAGAAGAAGATGACGGCACTGTGGCTCCGATTCCTGACCGAGATAGACGGGGACACGAAAATCGCTCCCAAGGAACTGCTGGAGAACCCAGAGACCCGCAAAGCGCTCGACATCGTTGAGGAGTCGGCTTACAGCGACGCGCAGATGGCAGGTTATGACCATTTCTGGGACATGGTCAGCGTTGAGCGCACCCTTCACTCCTCAGTGAGAAGAGAACGCGAGAAAGGCAAGGCGGAAGGCAAGGCAGAAGGTTTGGCAGAAGGTTTGAAGCAAGGCATGAAGCAAGGCAAGGCAGAAGGCATGAAGCAGGGTTTGGCGCAAGGTGCGCACGACAGTGCCATGGCAAGCGCCAAGGCCATGAAGGCTGACGGTATGCCCACGGCCTTGATAGCCAAATACACTGGTTTAAGTGAGGAGGTGGTGGCGAAGCTTTAGATAGTGTATAGGTAATTATTGAACCGTATTTTTTGTGGGACTTCGGACATATTTCTTGCGTTGGAAGTATTAGTTGATAGATAATATCAAAAACAAAGGAGGCGCGCCAATCTTTGTGGCGCGCCTCCTTATTTGTCATGGCTCCCGTTATGGAAACGGATTATTACTTCCAAATCACGGTCTTCTTGCCGTTCACGATGTAGATGCCAGTCTTCGTGACACGCTCTACACGACGGCCCTGAAGGTCGTAAATGACCTTGGCGGCGTTGTCATCTGCGTTGATGTCACGGATGCCCGTGAGCGTAGTATTGATGTAATAGGTGCTCGTGAAGGAATCATTGACTGTGCAGTCAGACGACTTGACGCTGCTTGGGTCCTTCAGATACTTACCGTAGTTAGAGTCACCGAAAGCACCCTCTGGGATCTTGAAGGTGTAGTCGGTCGTTCTGACATGTACCATATCGATAGGATGGTCCCACACGAGTTTGAGGGCGTAGTTGTTGTTATCGGTATGCTCGGGATCTGCTTCGAAGTGACCATAGCCCATGAGTTTGTTGTTGCTGTACTCAACAAGTTCTACTCTTGCTTTAGGATTGCCGACAAGGCCATTGGTTTGCATGCGGTCAATGAGCACGATGTACTGGGTGATGTAATCCTTAGGATATTCAGCCTGTGAGCCACCTTGTGCCGGCAGTTTCTCCCAATACTGATAGTGCTTGAAGTCTGAAGGTGTCGGATCCGGTGTCGGATCAGGAGTAGAAGATGTGCTCAGCGTGAAGGTCTCAGTCAACTCGTTGGAAGTGACCTGCTTGTTATTGTCAACAAAGCTGAAGGTTCCTTTCGGGAATACCAGCTTGTAGGTGCCTTCCTTGGTGATGCCGCTGACTTTGACCACGAAGTCCATATTAGAGTTTTCCAATGGAGTGATTGTAGCAGAGGCACCACTGACGACATTGCCATTCTCGTCGGTGACAGTCAGTACGACACCATCTTTGAGTGTCACACCATTGTTGTGAGTGAAGCTGAGTCTCATCTCCTCTGAAAGGCTTTTGATGGTGCTGGGAGTGAAAGTGACATTTATATCTACACTCTCCTCGGCAGGCTTAGTGCCCTCTTCGAAGACGAAGGCATTGGAGAAGTCCTGTTTGAAGAAAATATCAGTGTATTGGGAGTCTGATACGGGCAGTTCGACATTTTCAGAGAAATCGATCAAAGCGTTAACATAGGTATCTGTGCCGTGTTTTTTCTTTCCTAAGCAGCCATTGACCAGGAACTTGCCAAAGGTAAGTGTGGCATCGAGCTTGTCAGAAGCCAATCGTGTTAGTGTCAGGTCATTGACGGAAGGCAAGTAGCTATCGGTAACATTCTTGTCGCTTGTCAGGTCGTAGCCCGTGCTGTTCATCAGCACGTGCAGATACTTGCCGTCGAGCGTGGAGAAGGCCACCTTGTTGCCGGTCTTGGCCTCGGCTTTGAACGAGTAGGCACTGCTCTCTGCTTCTTTGAGGCTGACAGCAGAACCATCGTAAGCGAGATAGAGCTTCTTGCCCTCACTGTTGACACCGTAGATCTTATAGTACTTGCCATCCTCGGGGAGGGTTATGTTAGTCTCCTTGTAGAAATTGGCCATAGCTACTTTCAGATTGTCATCGGAGGGAGTGGTCTCAGCGTTGACGAGGTCGGAGAGAGCCTTGCGTGCCTCGCTGTCGGTAGCAGGATAACCTACACCCTCAACGGCCAACAGAGCCTTGGCGGCCTTCATAGTCTCGGTATCGGGGGCCTTGCTTGTTACCGACCAGGTGAAGGTGGTCTCCTTGCTCCAGTTGTCGTATTCCGACACGTTCTAGAGTTCGTTGTGGACGAAGCCCTCGGGGAGCGTCAGTGTCCACGTGCCCTCGTCGGTGACATCTTTGCCACCGTTAATCGTGCCGATGATCTGCTTGGGATCGGTCTCTGATTTCTTGAACGTGATGCCAATCTTTGGCTTACCGTTGAGCATCAGGGCTTGTCCGTCGCTCTTCACCGTGCCGACGGCGTCAGCGAAGGTGATGGTGATGGTGCTTTTCAGCGACTTGCCCACATAGCCTTCTGCCGGGTCAACGGTCACGGGGTTGAATGTGGCGCGGTCCTTTTTCACCGTGAAGGTATAGCTCAGTGATGTATTGGTATATCCTTCGGCATCCTCGATCATGTTGCTGGGAACGCTGATGGTGTAGCTGCCGTCATCAGTGAGTGCACTGCTCACGCCGAGCGTCAGTGTAGAGCCACTGGCCGAGGCGTTGAGGCTCTGTGTCTTGCCATCGGGTGTCGTCAGCGTAGCGATACCGCCTAAGAGAGATATGCTCCGGCCAAAGTCCAGACCGATGGACGAGAAGCTGCCCACGGTGGTGCCGTCAGCAATCGTCGTGCTGGACGGTGTCAGCACGTCGGACTTCGGAGCGTAGGTCACAGTGACCGTGTTGAAGTGAGCACCGGTGCCAGATCCACTCACAAAGAACGAGACGCTGTGATAGGTAGAGCCATCAGCCTTCCACTGGCAGCAGAAATCGCTGCTGGCAGAGTTGAAGGTGCCGCCCTGACCCTTTTCCAGTCCAAAGCCACCCTGTGTGCTGCCTTTGCCGACAGTGACGGAGAGAATCTTCACGTCCGATCCGGTCACGACCATACGGCTGTTGTCGTTCATGTCGAGCGTGTAGTAGGTGCTTTGGTCGCTGCTGGTATGCTTGGCGAGCCAGTCACCTGTAGCGTTGGATTCATCATTGAACTTTAAGGTGACATCACCCGAGGTGAAACTTACGTCAGACACCTTGAGGGAAGGGCCTTCAGTGGTCTCGAACGCTGAGGCAGGGTAGGAAGGAGACAACGACCAAGGCTTAGAGAAGTTGAATGTCGCCGTTTTCGTGGGCACAGCCCAAGCTCCCATGGCGAAGAATAGCGAGAGTAACAGTAAAACGTGTTTCATGGTTGTTTAGTTTTATCTCATGTCCGGGTCGATCTCGTCTTTCTGTGTCTTCACACAGAGCTTCCACGTGCCGTCGACCTTGACGGGATTGAACATATAAGCTGTTTTGGCTGCCTCACCGGTACCAGTCTGCTCAGCCTTTGCCCATGTCACATTGTATCGTACGTCGTTACATCCCTCCAACTGGAAGGAGAAGAACTGACGGCTGTAGTCCAGCACAGGGAACATGCGGAAACGGCGGCGGAAGCGGTCTGCGGTCTGCTTGGTCAGCGGCTTCACCTCTTTTGTTGAATCGTTGTATTCATAGAGGCTGGAGAGCACGCGGTCCACCTGACCGGCTTTGAGTTGCGCCATGGCATCGTCGCAAAGCTTGAGCATTGTCGTGGTATCCTCATGGTTGAGTGTGCTGCGGAACTCGGCAACGCGCTCCTCGCGTGGTTTCTCGTTCTTGTTGGAGCAAGAGGAGCAGGAGGCGAAGAAACCAAGGGTCAGCAAAGTGCATGCAAAAAGAATGTATTTCTTCATGATGGAATATATTTTAATAAGAAAAGAGGGTGTGCCTGCTCTTTAGTAGACACACCCTCCTGATAAGAGCTTATTCAGCTTCGAATGTTTTCAATGAATTAGTTGCCCTGTGTACGTACGACCTTAACGACGAGCGTATCATAGAAGTCACCCCAAGTGTAGCTTATAGTTACAGGGATCTTCAGAGTGAAGTCAGTGACGTTCTCACCGTTGTTCTTGTAGTAGATAGCACCGAACATTCCCTTGTTAGCCTCGATGTACTTCAGCAGGTCTGCGTTCTTGCTTGCTGCATTGTAATTAGAGAGATCGAAGGTGAACTTGTGAGTACCCTTGTTGATGGTTCCGTTTACACCATTGGCGTTTACACCATAGGTGTAGAGCTCAGCCAATTCGGTAACGTTCTTCAAAGCCTCGAACTTGCCAGCGTGATGCATATCGGTCTGCACAGCAGCTGGGTCGACGTTCACGGTGATAGCGTTCACGCCATAGTAAGCCCAGAACCACTTGTTGGCACCTTCCATGCTCTCACCGCGCCAGTCGAAGAGCTTCACGATGTCGCTCAGGTAGATGACGTTGCCGTTGGTCTTAGCGTCGACAGCCTCTTTCTGCTCCAGCGGGTTGAGGTTGATAGGACGCTGCCAGCTTGCGAGGAATGTACCGTCGCTGACAGGAACAGCTACACCGCAGTCGTTAGAAGCGATGACACCGACATAAGTGCGAAGCTCCTTGGCGATGTTAGCGTGATTCTTCTCATAGCCGATGGCGTTCAGAACGTCCTTAGCGGGCTGGTTGTTGATCAACTTCAGCTCACCAGTCTTCTGGTCGAGGCTTGCAATCTGAGTGTAGATGCCGTTGTACACAGCATAGAGCTTGTCGTTGTAGAAGGCACCCTTGCCGTAGTCGATGGCGCAAGCGTTCAGATCTTCGGTCAGAGTGGCCTTGTTGTACTTGTCAGCAGGGTGGTTTGCAACGTACTTGTCATACAGATGGTTGTAAGCACCATTAGTGTGACGTGCAGCATCACCTGCAGTGATCGTGTACTTCTTGCCGTTCTGAGCAGTGATCTCGATGTCCTCAGGAACGAAGTAATACTTATAAGTATTTGTGATCTGAGGAGCATTGCCCTTGAATGTGGCAGCGATAGAGTTATTGAAGTTGTCGATGTTGCCACCGTCGATAGGCTCGTGAACATCGTTGACGATTGCGCTCCAGCCGTCGTCAGCACCAGTTGTCTCGTTGTACCAGTAGTTGTTGATCTTCTCTTTCAGAGCGATAGCTGTGTTGGCCTGACGAGTCAGGTCGGTTGTAACCTTCACGTAGATGTACTTATACTCAGCAATCTTAGTACCGACTACAGCCTGCTTCAAAACATAGCGGAAGTAGCGTGTAGCTTCAACCGGAGTAGTCTTTGCGTGGTGTGTCAGATTCTCAACTTCCTCAGGAGACAGAGTCCATGTCCAAGTGTGGTTGGTGGTACCCAATGTATTTGCATAGTAGAAGAGGTCACCCAACTCATCCTCAGTATATGAACCGTCAGCATTCTTCTTGTAAAGCTTCAGCTTATCTTTAGAATTGCCCTGAGCGTCGATATCAACATTCTTCTGCAGTACTTCTGGCTCATACATTGCGTCGAACTCTTCCTTGGTAGTACCCTTGAGGAGGTCAGTCAGCATGTACTTGTTGAACTGCGACCAGTTGGTGCTCAGACCATCGACAGCGTTGCAGAGGTCGAATACGCCCTTGCCGTCAGGATAAGCAGTCAACTCAGTGATCTTGTCCTCAGGAGCCTTCTCTGTGATGTGCAGCAGGATGTAACCATCGAGCACGACATCACCGTTGGCGTTCTTAACGAGAACCTGAACCAGAGGCTCACGACCGATGGCAGCGCGGTTGTCCTTTGCAGGATTGCCGTTCTCGTCAACGTTGTTAGCCTTCAAGACGCCATTGGCCTGATCTTTCCATGTAGCGAACTTGCTGTCGCCGGTCTTGTTGCCGTCTACATTGTAGTCTACGAGGTTGAACTCATAGTGCAGACCCCACTCGCGCTCATCACCATACTTGAGGGTCTTGAGCTGGAATTCCTTGGTCAGAGACTTGTAGTCCTGCTCCTGCATGTGCAGTGCGAGGTAAGAGCTCAGGTCGATTTCGCCGTTGTAGTAGAGCTCAAGAGCGGCACCACGCTCATCAGCGAGAGCCTCTTTAGGAGAGTCCCAAACGTGAACCTGAGCGTTCTTGTCGACAATACCCATCTCATCACCAGTATATTCGCGCTTTTCAGCGTCCATCTCACCGTACATAGGCTTCTGGGCCCAGACGATAGCCTCGAGCTCAGCCTTCAGTGGGTTGAGGAGAGCGTAGTCGGAAGTGACAGTGGCGTCCTCGGTAGCGAGCTTGTTGTCCTTAGACTTCACCTGCAGGGCAATCGTGTTGTCCTTCTGATAGGTTGTTGAAGTCGGAGTCGGGTTGAGCAGATCAGGATGAGCAATCTTGAGACCTGCTGTCAGGATGCCGTTGCTGTTCAAGAATGCGGCTGCACCGTTGTCCTTCTTCTCAGGAGATGTCACGCCAAGCACCTCTGCTGGATTCTTCTCGGCGCGTGTCTTCACGTACATCACCTCAGGCTCCAGCACATTGTAACCAACAACATCAGCATATTCTGTGTTGGCGTTGGCTGGGTTCATGTGGTACTGTACTGTCCATGTAGGACCATAGACGAATTTTCCCTCTCCTGAAACAGGGGTTTCCTCGTGAGGCAGACGGTTGGACTGATAGTCTGTGATGTCGCCACCGACGGCCTTGCCCTGGTAATTCTTGAGACCGGTAGGAGTCTTCTTCACCAACGTTTTACCAGTGAGGTAAGGATAATTCACGGTCTCGATGCCGTCCATATAGAGCTTAGGCATGAACACGAGGCTTGTGAGGTTGCCAGTCAGAGAAATCACAACGTCATCGCTATAGCCTGTCAAACCTGAGAGAATGAGGTTCTTGCGTGCGTTGTCAAGTGTTGCGGTGATGGTGCCGCTCTGGTCGCTGACGAATGAGATGCCAGAGTCCTTTACAAATTTGCCATCCTTGTAGATGTCGAAGTGGTGGGTCTCTGGGTTTGGCACATAATACTCAACAGAAGCTGCTGCTCCAGGCACGCCTTGCTCGCCCTGCTCGCCCTTTTCGCCTTGTGGGCCACGTGCGAGATTCTTGGTCGGCTTGCCGTCGCAGTACCAATAGCCGTCTTCACCGATTGTCCATGCGGTACCAGGTTTGCCCGGTTCGCCTTGGATGCCCTGTGCACCGTCCCTGCCGTTGGTGAGGTTGAATGACTTGCCGTCGCTCAAGGTAACGGTGACACCCGTCTCCGACTGAGCCACGTTAGTGATGACAGAACCGCCCTTGATGAGTTTCTCAATCTCGGCGATCTTATCTGCATTGGCCTTTATCTGGCCCTGCAGGTTGTTGATGTCATCATCGTAGTCCTTACAGGAAGTTACTGTACCTGTTGCGCCCACTGTGAGCAGGCCGATGAACAGGTAACTGAAAACCTTCTTTTTGTTCATACGATAAAAAGATTAATTAAACATTTAAAAATAAATTTCCTTTTGGTTTTCTTACGGCTGGGGCATGTACCTTTGCGGTATCAAAGTGCCTTGCCGTGGGGCTCGTCAGCACGCAAGCAGGGGAGAGAACCCTGCATGGTTTTGCGAATCTCCCCGTGGGGAGACTTTGAAAACCATCCCTCTTGCAGGGGCCGGTTTTATGCCGACCCTTAAAAATGTTCGACCAATAATGTCAGTCCTTGTTTCGGGGATATATTATATTTGCCACTCCAAACTGCGGTTACACATTATTATATATAATACATGAAAAAGAAAGACATCGAAGTTATCGTATCAAAGGAACTGCTCAATATTGTGGGGCATCACTTGGAAATATGTATCACGGTTAAGAACGAAGACAACAAGACTGCGCCTACGGCCTATGGCGACATGGTGGAGTTCATGAGGGGGATTATTACGGAGAAAGAGACTGCCGGCCAATTCCGCACGGCAGAAGCCTATCGCGCCACCCTCAATTGTTGGCTGCGTTTCATTGACCCTGAAAAGGCCATGCCTTGGAAGATGGTCACGTCACGTTCAATGACATTGTTTGCCGATTACCTAAAAAAGCGGGGCGCGACTAAGAATACGCAGTCGTTTTATTTCCGCATCCTTCGCGCCGTTTGCAACAGGGCACGGGAAACGGGAGAGGCGGAACTGCACGACAAGCTTTTCGATAACGTCTACACGGGTAAGGCGCGAACACGCAAACGCGCCTTGCCGATAGAGGACATACGCAGAATCGCATCCGCGGAGACCAAGAGCGAAAAAGAGCAATTGGCGCGCGACCTTTTCATCTTCTCGTTTATAACACGTGGCATGGCGCTCATCGACATGGCGCACCTGCTGAAAGCAAACATTGCGGCGGGCCGTTTGTTTTACATGCGCCATAAGACAGGCCAGGCTATTTCGATGGAATGGATTGCTGAAATGCAAGAGATTGCCACCAGGTACGAACATGCCGGCGGCGATTATCTCTTTCCGCTCATATCATCGGATGGAGCGGAGGGCTGGCGACAATTCAAGCGCAGCTCGCAAATGGTCAATTATCATCTGCGCAAGCTTGGCAAGCGCCTCAACATGCCGATGCATCTCACGCTCTACGTGGCCAGACATTCTTGGGCGACAGTGGCAAAAAGCACGGGCGTACCCACGGCTCTCATAAGCGAAGCCATGGGGCACGTGTCGGAGAGGATGACGCAGGTCTATCTCGGCTCTATCGACGTGGGCAGGGTGGATAGCGCGAATCGCGAGATAGTAGACTTGCTCTACAAGTAAGACGCGGCCTTTCTGCCGACATCTGTATAATCTTTCAAATCAGTGTGCAAAAGAAATGTGAGAACGATAAACGTGCGCAAGAATCGACATAAAGACTAAAATATTTTTCAAAAAAAGATTAAAATATATTGTCTATGTCTGAAAGAACTGCTAACTTTGCACAAAGAAAGCGCAAAAGCGAATGACGGACGTAAATGAAACTACGAACAAATTTTGGTCTTTTTTGTGTTTGAATTGGCTCAATGGTTAAATTTTGGGTCTTTGGCACAAAAAAAGATTAAGATTGCTTGTGAGTTATCATAAATATGTCTATATTTGCAACACGTTTCAAAGTCTCCCCACGGGGAGATTCGCAAAACCATGCAGGGTTCTCTCCCCTGCTTGCGTGCTGACGAGCCCCACGGCAAGGCACTTTGATACCGCAAAGGTACATGCCCCAGCCGTAAGAAAACCAAAAGGAAATTTATTTTTAAATGTTTAATTAATCTTTTAATCGTATGAACAAAAAGAAGATTTTCGGTTACCTGTTCATGGGCCTGCTCGCTGCAGGCGCAACAGGTACTGTTACTTCCTGTAAGGACTACGATGATGATATCAACAACAACAAGTCTGCCATTCAGACTCTTCAGAGCGACCTTGCAAAGGCTAAGACAGACTTGGAGTCGGAGATATCTTCATTGAAGACCCAGCTCGAGACCGCCAACGGTACATTGAAGGCTCTCTCAGGCAAGGTTGATGCCAACACTGCCGATATCACGAAGGCAAAGTCTGACATCGCTGGCTTGGAGTCTCGCTTGAAAACAGCTGAGGACGCTATCAAGAGCATCAACACGACACTCGCCCTCAAGGCTGACCAGAAGGCCCTTGAGGATTCTTGCGCTTCTATCTATGGTAAGCTGGAGTCTGTGACCGACGGCTTGGGTAAGAGCTTGAAGAGCGAGAAGGACGACCGCGTTGCAGCTGTCGCTGACTTGCAGCAGCAGATCGACGCCTTGAACAAGCTTATCGGCAACGGCAGCGTCGACGACGCCAAGACCGTTTACGAGAAGTTGCTCGCCGACGTCAAGGCTCTTCAGGAGAAGACACAGGATTTGGACGTGGAAGCTCTGACTTCACAGTTGCAGGGTCTCTCAAACAGCATCGATAAGATCAACGCCAACATCAACGTGCTGAACGTGCTGTTGGAGAAGAGCCTTCGCAGCCTTGTATTCATCCCGCAGTCTTACTATTGGGGTGTTGAGGCTACAAAGCTTCTCTATCTTGACTTCGATTATGTCGACGACCAGGCTTGGATCAGCGACATGAACTGGGACAAGAAGGAGGCTAAGGGTTATGACGACAACGAACGTTATACCACAGCCCCTGGCACAAAGGTTCTTACCTTCGCTGCCACATACCACATGAACCCATCTTCAGCTAAGCTCGACAATAAGACCACTAAGGTTAGCGTTGAGTCTGGCGACCTCGACTATGTTGCCACAAGGGCCGCTGCTGCTGGCATCAGCGTTAAGAGCTGGGCCGCTGAGAATGGCGTGCTGACAGTGAACCTCGACGTTAACGATCCTACTAAGATCAAGACTGTCCTGACTGACAAGAAGATCACCAACTTCGCCACAAAGGTTAACGTAGCTACGAAGAACGACAAGGATACCACTATCACTTCCGACTACGCTACTCTTTACACCGAGAAGGTTTCTGACCTCAAGTTGGCTCTGACCAACAACGAGGTCAACAAACACCTCTTCCCGAATGCCGCGAAGAGCGAACTGTCTACTTGTCATGTTGAGAGCGGCACGTCTTATGGCCACTTGATGCAGACCGTCAACGAGGCAAGCAAGGACTTTGACGCTCAGGTGTTCTGTAACTGGGATCAGATCCTTGACCTTAGAACTCTCGTTGAGACACACTTCAAGAACGTTGATGGCGACTTCGCTAAGCTCGACGAACCTACATTCAACGCCAACTTCAAGTATGTGTTCACTCTGACAGCTCTCTACAAGGGTACCAACGCCACTGATGAGTCAGCTCACGCTGCCATCGCTTCCGACGGCTACACCTTCCGTCCACAGGCTCCTACTGCCGATGGTAAGCAGGCTGCTTATGGTTCAGAGCAGGTTCGCGCCCAGGAGGTTGGTCGTACTCCAGTCGTTCGTGTCACATTGGTTGACCAGCAGACAGGCAAGGTTTACGACTATGGTTACATCCGCATCAAGATCGTTGACGAGAAGGAGTCTCCTGTACAGGTTGACAAGAGCATCTCTTATCAGGGCGCTGACTACGCTTACAACGGCGAGTGCACACCTAACGCTTGGTCTTTTGCCACAAAGTGGTACATCACAGAGCAAGACCTCTACAAGGAGCTTGGCTTGACTCGTGAGGAGTTTGAGAATAACTACACTCTCGATGGTGATGATGACCAGCTTACACAGTATCAGGCTGGCAAGGACGGTAAGTTCCAAAAGCTTGCCAACAATATTGGTAATGCTTCTACAGTGAAAGATAAGGACACTGATCCTGACGGCACTAAGTCAAGTATCCTCAAGTGGGAGTTGACAAGTGCTGAGGCATTCAAGTTGTTCGTAACCGACAAGAAGGCAGGCGAGAGCATCGCCATCAAGTATATTTCAGCCAACAAGGCTGTTGGTCCTGATGTGTACGTTGTCTTCAAGACCGGTAAACTCATTGGCACATTGCCTTCAGCTTCTTTGAACCTCGATCCACAGAAGAACGCTACCGTATGGGCAGCTAAGGACGGCGTGGCTGGATCTGGCAAGTATGAGCTTGACATGAACGTCGACAGTCCTAACGACCACAACATCAAGGACAATGGTGACAAGCCATTCGAGAAGACTCTCGCTGAGGCTTTCGTTGGCAACAAGATTAATGCTGCTGCAATTCTTACCAACCTGGTTGACAAGACCGCTGGCAAGGAGTATGAGGCAAGCAAGCTGAAACTTGACCTTCAGTTCGCTAAGGCAAACGAAGGCAAGGAGTTCAAGGGTGTCTCTGGCAAAACTTACGTTTTGAGCGTGGTTGCCAATGGCAAGACCCTCGAGGCTTATATCAAGGGCACGCACGCTACGCAGGCAGTCGTGAAGATTGAGGGTAGAGACGTTAACGCTCAGAAGGCTGTTTATCAGGAAACTGAGTTCGCTAAGGACCTCCTCAACTATAAGAAGCACAACGAGCTCGACGAGAACACTCTGACAGCTATCGTTGGCATCTACGCAAAGAACGCTTGCCACGAGCTTCCTCTGACAAACAACACATTCAACGTTCGCTTCCTCCGTCCATTGAACATCACCAACACTTCTGCTGAAGTTGAGGACGCTGGTACAGAGGCTCAGGTCATCGAACTCATGAAGCTCTTGACCTTCACCGACTGGCGCGACGCTTGGCAGAAGGGCTATGACAAGTTCTACGGCATCAAGGGCGTTAAGGTCGCTGGTGTGGCTAATGGTCAGAAGATTAGCCAAAACGCTGACGTTCTCACCGACCAGAACGGCAACACCACGATGGTTCCTCTGCAGAGCGTGAACGGTGCTATCGACTTCGTTTACAGCTACGGTAAGCTGACTTACAAGAACTACAACACAACAACCGCAGACTTCAAGGTTCAGATTCCTGTTGTCGTAACATACGATTGGGGTGAGGTTCCTCAGACAATCATCGTGAACGTTAAGCGTACACACTCTAACGCTAAGAAGCACTAATCCGTCAGGATTAAGATAATCTCAAAGGGAGAGGAGATTCGTTCTCCTCTCCCTTTTTTCTCATTAAACCAAACAGCGATATGAATTTCACAAGGTCATTTATAATCGTTTCATGCATTGTCCTTTCCTTGACAGGTTGCAAGAAGAAGACAAAAGACGCTGGGGTATATGAGTATCTGCGCCCAGCCACAATGACTTACACTAAGCAAGACTCCTCAAACATCAACTTCATGGTTCAACGCTATACCCAACTGGTTGAGAAGAAAGACTTTGAGAAGGCGGCAAACATGCTCTACAAGGTGAGAAACGACAGCGTGCTGCCTCTCTCGCCAAAGGAGCGCCAGGGCTTCATCCAGGCTTATTCGCAAATGCCTATCTACGCGGCCAAGACCAACTCGTTTGTCTTGCGTTCCGACAAGAACAACCAAGTGGACGTGTTGATACAAATCGTGAAGAACGGTAATCTTGAAAAGGGCATTGGCGTGTCGAAGATGTCGCTCAATCCGGTAGTGAAGAATGGCAAGTGGTATCTCACGTTGCTCGACGAGAACGCTGAGGGGGTTCAAAATGTTTACGACAAGAATGTCAACAGCTATTAAGATTGCCCTGTCCCTCGTTTCCTTGGCGTCAGCGTTTCAGTTTGCCATGGCTCAAGGCCATGCCAAACTTTACGTCAAGAAGGTGAAATACGACATGGGCACTATCTATACCGACAGTGCCGTCAGGACCTTTGTCATACCTTTCGTGAACAAAGGCAAGGAAAGTCTGAAAATAAAGGAGGCACGAACGGATTGCACCTGCACCACCGTCAAATATCCCCGCAGGCGCATACCTGCAAACGGCATGGACACGTTGAGGGTGACCATCGACATGACAGGCTTCTTCCCTGGTGTCTACGAGAAAAAGGTAGGTGTCTACAGCAACTCAAGGAAGAGCCCGCTGTTCATCAGCTTCAAAGGCAAGATCACACGCAAACATTAACTAATATTGACCCATGAACAGGATTACGAGATTTTTTCTAAGTCTGCTCCTCATTCTGTCATTGTGCGCGCCTGTCTTCGCGAGCAATGAGCCAAGTCAGCTCGTCGTGAAACTCAAGGATAACACCGAGAAGATATTTATCCTTGCCAATAAGCCGACAATCACGTTTGACACGAAGAAGATGTATGTCAACACGACCGACTTCAGTGCCGAATTGAGCAACGTGCAGGAGTTTTATTTCAAAACCGAGTCCACTAACCCTCCAACAGGCATTGGCGCCGTAAAAGACAATGGCGCGGACGTTTCCTCACCCTTTACATTTCGTTTTGTCGATGGCAAGACGGTGTGTATTGATGGCTTTGACAATAGCGTGCGCGTCAATGTGTATTCATTGTCGGGTGGCAAGGTCAACGCGAAGGTTGATCGTGGCGGCGACAGGGCCGTTGTCGACTTGGGCAATCAGGCGGCGGGCGTTTACATCATCCAGGCCGGCAAACAATCCTTTAAGATAATCAAACGATGAAGAAATACATTTTCCTCTTATTCAGTTTCCTCGTCTTCGCCATCACTGCCAACGCGCAATACAAGATGGTTATCACCCTCGCTAATGGTGAGAAGATTGAAAAGGAAGTCTGGGACATACAAAACGTAGCTTTCGAGCCCTTGGGCTCTGTTGCCACGCCCGACGTGCAAGAGGCCGTTGACCTTGGCCTGAGCGTGAAATGGGCACCCATGAACTTCGGTGCCACTGCCGAGACCTTGCCTGGCTATTACGTGGGTTGGGGCGATGCCACGGGTTTGAACAAGTCGACCGTGCTCAACTATTTTCCCGTGCTGCATCCCACTTCCGACATCGTGAACGGCAATTACGACATTGTGCACGTGCTATGGGGCGACCAGTGGCGCATGCCAACGTTGAAAGAAGTGAACGAGCTTATCGAGAATTGCGACTGGACCTACGACGAGACACGCAAGGGCTGGAAAGTCGCGTCAAGGAAAGACCCGTCTAAGTCGATATTCCTGCCAATGCATGGCTACCGCAATGGAACGGAGACCATAAACGACAACTCGTTGGGGGCCTACTGGACAGGCTCGCTGAACAAGACCGATGACCAAAAGGCATCGGCACTCGTCTTGCACGCCACCGACAACGCTACTGGTGATTATCTCCGCTATATGGGCTTGCAGATTCGTCCTGTCTACGGACCCTTCTATGAAGGCGCGAAAGTGAAAGGCGTGTCGGTGACCAATGTCTCTATGAACGATGCCTATGTTAAGGTGACTTTCGAGGGAGGTTACGCTGACGCCTCTGAGATAGGTCTTTGCTATGGCACCACCTCGAGCGTTGACCCGGACCAGAACAAAAAGGTGACTGCTGAGGCTGCTGATATAGCCGAAGACGGCACTTACACATTCCATGTCAGCAACCTTGACCCTAACACCACATACTATTTCGCTGGTTATATTGTCTGTCAAGGGCAAAGGAGCTTGGGCGCGACATCTTACCTGAAAACCAAGGCCAAGTTCCCGGTTGCCGAGATGGTAGATCTCGGACTGAGCGTGAAATGGGCCAAATGGAACATAGGCGCCTCTTCAGAGGATGAGTATGGTTCATATATAGCTTGGGGAGACCCTACGGGCGAAGATCAGTCGTTTGACAACAGTCATTATCCTAACGCCTACAGCGATATATCCGGCACCAAGTATGACGTGGCCACGACCCAATGGGGAGACAAATGGCGCATGCCTACTCCTGACGAGTGGAAAGAGCTCGACGGCCTTACCAAAGAACTTGTCACCCTCAACAATGGCAATAAAGTCTTCAAGGTGACAGCGAAAAACGGTAACTACATCTACCTTCCGCGCGGCGGATTCCAAACCAGAAAAGGAAAGCAAGATGTGAACACGGGCGCGGATTATTGGACCTCTAAAAACACGTCGCAGACAACCGCAGAAGGCGTACAGGTTAAAATGATAAGCAGCATCTTCGAGCCGGAAGACGAGAAAGGCTGGCACATGCTCGTGCGCCCTGTCTATGGAGACAAGCAGGCGGGTCCCGACGCTCCGAGTGTAGATACGAGGGACCTCACTGCCGAGGGCAAGCTGGCAAAGGGTGTAGACCTTGGCTTGAGCGTGAAGTGGGCCACATATAACCTTGGCGCGAAGAGCGAAACCGAGCCGGGCTCTTATTTTTCATGGGCCACGACCGCTGCTGGCAGCGACTTCAGCCTGAGCCAATACAAATGGTACGACGCCTCAACCGGAAATTACAACATCCCAAGCACCAACATTTCCGACACCGACAACGACGCGGCCGTGAAGCTGTGGGGCGGCACATGGCGCATGCCCACAGATGAAGAGATAAACGAGCTTGTCAATAATTGCACATGGACGCAAACCGATGGCGGCTTCAAGATAAAGGGCAAGAACGGCAACGAGATATTCTTGCCGTTCACAGGATTCTACAACGGATCGTCTTCTCTCTCCAGCGACAACAAGTGCTTCTATTGGAGCGGTTCTTACAATGACTTGCCAATTCATGCCGAGGACCACTGGGCTTATTACCTTACCAACTCCTCATCGACGCCGTGGGCGATGAGCAGTTACATATACAGCGGTATGTGCATTCGCCCTGTTTGCGCAAAATAGGAGTTTGACAAGGACCAACGGCGTATCAACATACGGATAAGTGAAAAAGCCGCACGACCATAAAACGGTCGTGCGGCTTTTTCGTGGCTCCCACGTAGAATTGTAAAATATTATTGCCAAAATTTAACACTTGGGAACAGGGGCAAATAGAGCGGAAAAAGGGTAGCCTTCCGCCTCTTGGCAACACCATCAGCAAGTTTTCGGCCAAAAATTTTTGCCGTTACGGTGCAATCGCGTCGCGATTGCACCGTAACGGCGTCGCGATTACACCGTAACGGCAACGCGATTACACCGTAACGGCGACGCGATTGCAC
>OASE01000088.1_pt1 | contig 29464 bp, 22 predicted proteins | sample 1494851 | NCBI WGS metagenome assembly OASE01 (sample SAMEA3360680, study PRJEB22359) | human gut metagenome | biome: ENVO:urban biome; feature: ENVO:human-associated habitat; material: ENVO:feces | place: Bangladesh | collected 2011 | reverse complement strand
TATTCGCCTTGCTGACGGGGCTGATAGCCACCCTCGGCATTGTAACGTGGGCGAGGCTGATAACCGCCTTGACGCGACTGGTAGCCACCCTGCTGACGGGGCTGGTAACCGCCTTGGCGAGATTGATAGCCACCCTGCTGACGGGGCTGGTAACCGCCTTGACGAGGCTGGTAGCCACCCTGCTGACGAGGCTGGTCGGCATCTAACGCCGCGCCAAAGCCTTCCGGACGGAAGCCGCTGTCGGCAGGCTTGCTCATCGACACGCGACTGGCGCCATACTGTGGACGCTGACCAGTGGCGTGGATGCGCGGACGCTGCGTGCGCCCTGTGCCTGGATTGAAATCTCTCTGATTCTGATGTCCGCTAACGTGTGAATACCCCTCACGGGCATCTTTCTGCGGCCCTTGGGCCGCCTGCGTCTTTTCCTGTTCTTCTGACATAGTAGTAACTTGCTTAATCCGCGAAGACTATATCACTATAGGCCTTCACAGACAAAATACATTTTGAAACTAAATACCTGTGTAATTATGCGGAGTGATGGCAAGGAGCTCTTGCTTAACCTCCGGTTTGACATTTAAACTGTTGATGAAATCGTGGATGGTCTCTTCCGTCATTGCCGTGTTGGTACGGGTGAGCTGCTTCAAAGCCTCGTAAGGATGAGGATAGCCCTCGCGACGGAGGATAGTCTGTATGGCCTCTGCCACAACCGCCCACGTGTTGTCAAGGTCGGCGCTTATCTTCTCCTCGTGGAGGATGAGCTTGCGCAAGCCCTTTAGCGTAGACTGTATGGCGATGACGGAGTGGCCGAGTGGCACGCCAACGTTGCGCAGCACGGTGGAGTCGGTAAGGTCTCTCTGAAGGCGGCTGACAGGCAACTTGGTGGCAAGGAACGTCAGCACGGCATTTGCCATGCCGAGGTTGCCCTCGCTGTTCTCGTAGTCGATTGGGTTGACCTTGTGAGGCATGGCCGATGAGCCCACCTCTCCGGCCTTGATCTTCTGCTTGAAGTAGTCCATGGAGATGTACATCCAGAAGTCGCGGTCGAGGTCTATTATTATGGTGTTGATGCGACGGATGCCGTCAAAGATGGCGGCGAGATAGTCGTAGTTGGAAATCTGGGTGGTATACTGCTCACGCTCCAAGCCGAGCTTCTCGCTTACGAACTTGTTGCCAAAGGCGCGCCAGTCGTAGTCGGGATAAGCCACGTGGTGGGCATTGAAATTGCCCGTTGCGCCGCCGAACTTAGCGGTTATCTTAGAGGCCTTGAGGGTGTTGAGCTGCTCGGTGAGCCTGTACACATACACCATTATCTCCTTGCCGAGACGCGTTGGAGACGCTGGCTGGCCGTGGGTCTTGGCGAGCATCGGCACGTCTTTCCACTCATCGGCGTAGGTCTGGAGCTGGGCGATGAGCTCCTCAACTTGAGGATAGAACACATCATGAAGCGACTCCTTCAACGCCAATGGCACTGACGTGTTATTGATGTCCTGCGAGGTAAGGCCAAAATGGATAAACTCCTTGTAGCTCTCCAAGCCGCCTATCGCGTCAAACTGCTCCTTGATATAATACTCAACCGCCTTGACATCGTGGTTGGTGACCTTCTCTATGTCCTTAACGCGTTGTGCGCCTTCCTCGTTAAACTTGAGGTAGATGTCGCGAAGACGCGGGAAGAGGTTATGGTCGAACGATTTCAACTGCGGGAGAGGAAGCTCGCAAAGAGTAATGAAATACTCTATCTCCACACGGATGCGATAACGAATGAGCGCGTACTCTGAATAATAATCGGCAAGGGCTTCCGTCTTGCCTCTGTAACGTCCGTCAATAGGCGAGATTGCCGTCAATACATCAAGATTCATTTGACTATTTATTATAATACGTATTACCTGACTGTGATTTCCATGCTTAATGTAAACGCGATTTGCAATTCACATGGATGCAAAATTACAAAATCCTTATGAAAAGACCACAAAAGTAATGATTTTTTAGAAATGGTAACATAAAAAAATCCCGCAGCGACCTAAGTCACCACGGGAACCACCCCTGTGGGCGTTGACGGATTCGAACCGCCGACCCTCTGCTTGTAAGGCAGATGCTCTAAACCAACTGAGCTAAACGCCCTTGTTTCTTGTTTGCGGGTGCAAAGGTACTAACAATTCGCGAACCCACCAAACTTTTTCCCGACTTTTTTCAGAAAACTCTTTGCTTTGCCTACATATTATATAAGCACACTTCTTATATTAGGGCTTTCATGGCATGTATAAGTGCAGCAGAATGATTTTCAGCCAAGCATGGTCTCTATGTCTTTCTGCTTGATAATGCACAACGTGGCACGGCCATCTGGGGTGTAGTTGACATTGGAGCACTGGAACAGGCGATTGGTGAGGTCCTCCATCTCATCATTCGACAGCACCTGACCGTAAGGAATGGCGGCTGCTTGCGCGAGCGACGCGGCCATGCCCTCGTGAATCTTAGCCAACGGAGACTCGGCGTCGGTATCGGAAAGCAAGTCATGAAGGAGACTGGCCACATCGATACCCTCCAAGCCTTCTGGTATGGCGTTAATGCCATAAGACGACGCGCCCAACGGCGACAACTCAAAGCCGAACTCAGAGAAAGCGTCCTTGACAGTGGTCAAGGTGACCATTTCCTTTGGCGAGAGTTCCACTTGCTGTGGGAACAGCACCTTTTGCGAGGCTATCTTATGGTTTGACAACCTGCGGAGGTAATCCTCGTAGAGCACACGCACATGGGCACGGTGCTGGTCTACGACCATCAAGCCCGACTTCACCGCCGTCATGATGTACTTGCCCTTATATTGGTAATGGGCAGGAGCCTTGTCTTCCAGTTCCGGAGCTGAGCCTTCTTGCACTGGACCAGAGAAGAGGGAGTCTGGGGCATCCTGGGCGGGCGCGTCTTGGCCAGCGAACAAAGCAGACGATCCAACGCCGCCACTAAAAAAGTCAGCGCCGTCAAAGCCACCGCCAACATCATGGGCACCCGTCACACCCAAGCCCAAGTCGGCCTTTGGCGTGGCACGCGGCTTGGACGCCGCGAAGGGATTGTATTGAGGGTCAAAGTCGACCTTGGGCATTGCGAAATCGGAAGGTTGACCTTCGGGCTGAAACATCGGGATGTCGGGTTTGCCCTCCACGTCAAACTCTATGGCCGAAGCGCCACTGAACGTCCCTACCGCGTCGCGCACGGCGGCGAGAAGAATCTGGTAGACCGTTTGCTCGTTCTCAAACTTTATCTCCGTCTTCGTGGGGTGGATGTTTACGTCGATGTCGTGCGGGTTGATGTCGAAATAGATGAAATAAGGCACTTGCTCGCCTTGCGGCACCATTCGCTCGTAGACGCTCTGCACCGCCTTGTGGAAATAAGGATGGCGCATGTAACGCCCATTGACGAAGAAGAACTGCCTCACGCCTTTCTTCTTTGCCGACTCCGGCTTGCCCACGAATCCCGACAAACCGCAGACCGACGTCTCCACGCTCAAGGGCAGGAGATCGGCATTGATGCGCTTGCCGAAGACTTCCACGATGCGCTGCCTCAACGTGCCGGCGCGCAAGTTGTAAAGCTCGCTGCCGTTCGAATGAAGGGAGAAAGCGATGTCGGGATAGACCAACGCTATACGCTCAAAGGCTGTGATGACATGGTTTAGCTCGGTGGTGTTCGACTTGAGAAACTTCCTGCGCGCCGGGACATTGAAAAACAGGTTTTCAACCTTGAAGTTGGCGCCCTGCTGACAAGCGCACGGCTCTTGCGACAGCACCTTGGAGCCGGAGAAACAGATGTCGGTGCCAAGGGTGTCGTCGGCGGTGCGGGTCTTGAGCTCCACCTGCGACACGGCGACGATGGAAGGCAACGCCTCGCCACGAAACCCCATGGTGCGAAGGTTGAAGAGGTCTTCCGCATGACGTATCTTGGACGTGGCATGACGTTCGAAAGCCAGCCTGGCATCGGTCTCCGACATTCCCTTGCCATCGTCGATGACCTGTATCGACGTGCGTCCGGCGTCGACCACCGACACGTCAATATGGCGCGCGCCGGCATCCACGGCGTTCTCCACCAGTTCCTTTATGACACTGGCAGGACGCTGTATCACCTCACCGGCCGCTATCTGGTTGGCCACGGAATCGGGCAAGAGCTGGATAACATCAGACATACGCTTACTTTTGAGCTTTGTTTATTTTGGTGTTCCCTGTCGCGGGCTTTTCATCGGCATTTTCTTTCTGTCGTGGCTGCTTCGCCTCGCCGCCAGGCAATTTCTGCAAAGGAGGCGCATGGCGCTGCAACACCTTGAGCGATGTGCCATTAGGCTTGCCACGCCACACGAACACGTCGTCAGGCCCCGTGGGACGCAAGTCGGCAAACCATTGAAACACGTCGAGCTTGTCCTTGCCGGGCGGTATCTGCGTCATCGGGTAAAGCGTGCCCTGGGCCTTGGGCATCCAGATGCGCTCAAGCTGCCTCGCGGGCGAGACGTACATCCTCATGGTGTCCGACTCCACATAGTTGAGACCGATAAGCGTGGTATCGCCATTGTCGGTCGGGTAGAATATGGCGCGCACATTGCCCACGGCGTCGCTACGGCGGATGTTGCCGCCATTGAAGTAGGCGTAAATCTCTTTCGACGAGACCTGGCCATAATGCACGCTGTCCTTCATTTGCTCAATGGAGAGAGCCTGGCCTATGACGTGGGCCAACTTGATGGTGGAGTCGTTGGTGAAGATAAGGATTTTCTCGCCCGTGAGTTGCCTGCCATCGCTCCACGTGATAGGATCCTTGTACATCGTCAGGCACGAGTCGCGCGTGTCGTAAACGAGCGAGTCGCACATGGCCTGGAAGTCAGCGCGATAAGCGCGCACGTGGTCATAGCCATGCACGCGGCGATGCACGCTGTCGGTATTGATGTTGAATGTCTCTATGCGCAGCGTGTCGGCGTGCATGTAGAGCGTGTCTTTCTGCGAGAAATCCACGACGAGGGCCTTCTTGGTGGCGAATCCCTTGCCCGTCTTCTCGTTGTAAGCCACTTCGCCCGCCGTCAGCTTGTTCTTGTTTTTCGTGTCTACGAACACCACGTTGCCATAACCATGGTTGCGCCCCGTGGTGCTGTTATAAAACAACGTGTCGCCCGTGATGGTCTTCTCCTTGTCCACCACCGTCGAACGGCCGTAGAGACGCGCCCTGTCGGTCTTGGTGTTGAAGAAGGCGTCGGTGGTCTTCACCACCCCACCCTGGTTGTGTATGATTGACGGCCCGGCATGTCCCTGCCCACGGTTTGGGGTGTACATGCCGACGATATGGGCTATCGATTTCTTGGTGTCATAATACAAGGTGTCGGTAGAGACGCGGTTCTTCGGCGTGTGCAACTGCACGTCGTAATAGAACACCGCCTGACGGGTGTTGGTGTTATACTCTCCCCAGTCGGATGAGAGCTTGTTCTTGCCGTCGACGAGTCGTCCGCCCTTGAAGAAATAAGCGTTGTCGTACAGACGGTCATAATTGAGACTGTCCGTGTAAAGCACTTGCCCACGATGATGCAACACCACATTCTTTCGCGCTTGCATCATCTGTCCCTCTCCGTCGTACCACGCGTTGTCGCACGTGAGCGACAACGTGTCGCCCTGGCGGAAACGCACATGGCCAAAGGCACGGAAAGAGTTGGTGGCTTGGTAGTAGTAGGCACTGTCGCACAGCAACGTGGCCCCACGGTTGATGAAATGCACATGTCCCTTCGCTATCTGCGCGTCGGGGTTGGGGCCGAACTGGTCGTACTTCAACTCGTCGGCATGCCTAAGATAAACGCGCGTGTCAACCTTGCGAAGCGCCCTCCGCCTTTTGCGCGAGGGGGTCATTCCGCAAACCACCAGCACCACAAAAAGGAAGAGTGCCAACACCCTTCCCCTATTTCTTAAGATTTCACCCATCCCTGGTATTCATATTTCCCCGGCACACGATACTGCGGCAACATGCGCACGTAGGTATGCTTAATCTTGTCGACCACCCAATCGTGTATGGTCTTCTCGCGCTCCTTGTTGAGCACCACTTCCTTCATCACCTGGAAGTCCTCGGTAATGGTGGCCTTGTGGCCGAGCACGCGGCTCTTGAGCTTGACCACCGCCGCTACGGTCTTGCCCTTTGAGTTGATCATCTCGAAAGGCTTGGAAATCTCGTTCACCTTCAACGTGTCGACCACTCTCGCCACTTCCGTGGGCAGGTCTTTCATCTGGAAACGAGACGTCATTCCGTTGGCCGTGCTGTTCGACATCAGTCCCTCGTTGTTGCGGGTATCCTTATCATCAGAGAGATACGACGCGGCCTCCTCGAACGAGAACTTGCCGGAACGAATGTCGTTGCTTATGGAATCGAGCCTATGCATCGCGCCCTCAACCTCGTCGGCCGACACTTTCGGCTTCAGGAGGATATGGCGCGCGTTGATCTTGTCGCCACGCTTGTCGATAAGTTGTATGATGTGATAGCCAAACTCCGACTCCACTATCTTCGACACCTTCTTCGGGTCGGTGAGGTTGAACGCCACGGCTGCGAAAGCCGGGTCGAGCACGCCACGCCCCGTATAGCCCAGCTCACCGCCCTGACGGGCCGAAACAGGGTCCTCTGAATAGAGGCGCGCGAGAGTGGAGAACGTGGTCTCACCCTTGTTGACGCGGTCGGTGAAGTTGCGCAGCTCGTCCTTGACCCTTTTTATCTCGCTCTGCTTGATGCGAGGGGCGCTGACAAGAATCTCAACCTCAACCTCCGTGGGCACGAAAGGTATGCTGTCTTCTGGAAGATTACGGAAATAGGCACGCACGTCGGCCGGAGTGACCTTGACGTCCTTCACCAAGCTCTCCTTCATCTTCTGAATCAACTGCTGGTCACGAAACTGGTCGTGAAGCTCGGAGCGCATGTCGCTGATGCTCTGCTTGCGATATTCCTCCAGCTTCTCCTTGGAGCCGGCCATCTCGACCCAACGGTTGATTTGCTGGTTCACGCCTGTCGCCACCTCCGACTCGGTGACTTCGATGGAGTCTATCTCAGCCTGGTGCAGGAAAAGCTTCTGCACGGCAATCTGCTCGGGGATGGAGAAGTCGGGGTCGCTGCCGAAGTTGATGCCCTCGGCAAGTCCCTGCATTCTCATCTCCTCGACGTCTGATTTAAGTATAGGCTCGTCGCCCACCACCCAAATCACCTCGTCGATGACCGACTGTTGCGGGACGACGACCTCCGCCGCCTTTGACGTGTCGGTCGTGACTTTGGACGTGTCGTCTGCCAACGCGTTGAAAGACGACACCCTTCCTGACGGCACAGCCATTGCCCCGATAGTAGCAATGGCCGCCATAGCTGATAAAAGTGTATTTCTTATTTTCATGCTTTATTCTTCGCCCGGACGCGAGTAGTTTGGTGCTTCCGAGGTTATGGTGATGTCGTGTGGATGACTCTCCATGACACCTGCGTTCGTGATACGCGTGAACTTGGCCCCGTGCAGCTCGTCGATGTTGTGCGCGCCACAATAGCCCATGCCTGAGCGCAAGCCACCTGTCAGCTGGTAGAGTACCTCCTGCACTGTGCCCTTGTAAGGCACGCGGCCCGCGATGCCCTCTGGCACCAGCTTCTTCACGTCGGTGGTGTCGCTCTGGAAGTAGCGGTCCTTGGATCCGTTCTTCTGGCCCATGGCCTCAAGCGAGCCCATGCCACGATATGTCTTGAACTTACGTCCATTGTAGATGACGGTGTCGCCAGGGCTTTCCTCCGTGCCAGCCACAAGCGAGCCGATCATGCAGCAGTTGCCACCGGCGGCAAGGGCCTTAACGATGTCGCCTGAATAGCGCAAGCCACCATCGGCGATGAGAGGCACGTCGGTATCCTTCAGCACGCTGAACACGTCGTAGACGGCTGAGAGCTGCGGCACGCCGACACCTGCCACCACACGCGTGGTGCAGATAGAGCCAGGGCCGATACCCACTTTCACGCCATCGGCGCCATTGTCGTACAAGTACTTGGCCGCGGCGCCTGTGGCCACGTTGCCCACCACGACGTCGAGCTCGGGGAACGCGCTCTTCACTTCATGGAGCTTGCCCACCACGCCAGCGGAGTGGCCATGGGCGGTGTCGATGACGATGGCGTCAACGCCAGCGTCGACAAGAGCCTGGGCACGCTCCAAGGTGTCGACGGTAACGCCTACGCCAGCCGCCACGCGAAGACGGCCCTTGTCGTCCTTGCAAGCGTTTGGCTTGTTCTTTGCCTTGGTGATGTCCTTATATGTTATCAAGCCAATGAGATGGTTGTCGCCATCCACGACCGGAAGTTTCTCAATCTTGTTCTCTTGCAGAATCTGCGCGGCGTTGGCAAGATCGGTCTGCTGGTGAGTGGTGACAAGGTTCTCCTTGGTCATCACGTCGTCAACGAGGCGATCCATGTGGCGCTCGAAACGCAGGTCGCGGTTGGTGACGATGCCCACGAGATGATTCTCGCCATCCACCACGGGGATGCCACCGATATGATACTCGGCCATCATCCTGAGAGCGTCTTGCACGGTCTTTCCGCGACGTATGGTCACGGGGTCGTAGATCATGCCGTTTTCAGCACGCTTGACGATAGCCACCTGTCGAGCCTGCTCGTCGATAGGCATATTCTTGTGGATTACGCCAATACCACCCTCACGAGCGATGGCAATGGCCATCGACGACTCCGTGACAGTGTCCATGGCAGCCGTCACGAATGGGATGTTGAGCTGAATGTGTCGAGAGAAGCGGGCCTGAAGGCTTACTTGTTTTGGCAATACATTGGAATAAGCAGGGATAAGTAGGACGTCGTCAAAAGTAAGACCGTCCATGACAATTTTATCTGCAACAAATGATGACATATAAAGTGACCTTATAAATTTATTGCATGCAAAATTAGCAATAATTCAGCAATAAATCATCAATATGGCATAAATAAATGCTATAAAAAGAGTTAAGAGGCGACCATTGGCCGCCTCTTAACCCGCAGGATATAATATGCATGATGATTTAATGTGGAACGCCGGCCTAATCAGTTGCCAGCGTCAGAGAGGAACTTGATGAGCACGAGCCGCGCCTTCTCCTCGGCGGTGAGGCCCTCATCGTCGTCGTAGATGTCAACCGTGTCGATGGCCGTGTCGATGTCGTCGGTATCGGAATGGCGGAAATAGTCGAGTATGTCTTGCATCTCGTCTTGGTCTATGACGTCCTCGTCGGTAACGTAATAGTCGATGTTGACCTTCGTGCCACTGTTCACTATCGACTCCATGTCGTCGAGCAACTCGTCGAAATCGAGGCCCTGGGTTTCAGCTATGTCGTCCAACGGTATGCGACGGTCTATCATCTCTATGATCTTGAGCTTGCGCTTCGACTTGTTTGGCAAGGTGATGACCCTCATGATGTCGGAGCGCTCGATGTCGTTCTCCTCGCAATATTTCTTTATGAACTCTATGAACGGCTTGCCGAACTTGCGCGCCTTGCCCTGCCCCACGCCCTGTATTTGCTGCAGCTCCTCCATGGTTTGGGGGAACGTGGTAGCCATCTGCGTGAGCGATATGTCCTGGAAGATGACATACGGCGGGAGGTTATGCTTCTTGGCCACGTCGTGCCGTAAGCCTTTAAGCTGCTGGTACAGGGGCAAGTCGAGCGCGGAGGTACCGCCATCGCCGCCATCGTCGCTATCCACGAACTCGCGGTCGGGCACGACGGAGAACGGGCGCGGCTCCTTGAGCCATTCCTTTCCCGAAGACGTGATTTTCAGAAGTCCATAGTGCTCAATGTCCTTCCTTATGTACCCGGCTATCATGCCTTGGCGTATGACAGGATTCCAGATGGAGGCTATGTCGTTGTTTATTTCCTTTCCGTTGCCAAACTCAGGCAGCTTGTCGTTGCCGTCCCTGACTATATGGTCGGTGGCGCGTCCACGCACGAAGTCAACGACATAGTTTTGCTCATACTGCCCTTTCAGCGCCTTGATGGCCGAGAGCACGCACTCCAAGGCATCGGTAGCCTCGATGAATTTCTTTGGACGCTTGCAGTTGTCGCAGTTGCCGCAATTGTCCTTTGTGTACGCCTCGCCAAAGTAGTTGAGCAACACTTTCCTTCGGCACACTGAAGTCTCGGCGTAGGCTTTCGTCTCATCCAAGAGCTGACGGCCTATCTCCTTTTCCTTCTCGCTCTTGGTGTCCATGAACTTGCTGAGCTTTTTCAGGTCCTTCGGGGAATAAAAGGCCAGGCAGATGCCCTCGCCGCCGTCTCGGCCGGCGCGGCCAGTCTCCTGATAGTAACCCTCAAGGCTCTTGGGTATGTCGTAGTGGATGACAAAACGCACGTCGGGCTTGTCGATGCCCATGCCGAAGGCTATCGTGGCCACGATTATGTCGATATTCTCCTTCAAGAAGTCGTCTTGCGTCTTGGCCCTGACCTCGTTGTCCAAGCCGGCGTGATAGGGGGCCGCGCGAAATCCGTTGAGCGTCAGCTTCTTGGCAAGCTCCTCCACCTTCTTGCGTGACAGGCAATAGATAATGCCGCTCTTGCCCTCGTGCGACTTTATGAACTTTATGATTTGGCTGTCGGTATCCTCATCGCTCACCTTCTGCCGGACCTCATAGTAAAGGTTCGGGCGGTTGAACGAGCTTTTAAACTCCTTGGCGTCGGGCATTCCGAGGTTGGTCTTGATGTCTATCCTCACCTTGTCGGTAGCGGTGGCCGTGAGGGCTATCACCGGGATGTGCCGCACGTTGCGCGCCACGGCTATCTTCTCCAGCGTGGGCTTGATGTTGCGGTACTCGGGACGGAAGTCGTGTCCCCACTCCGAAATGCAGTGAGCCTCATCCACGGCTATGAAAGAGATCTTGAACGACTGGAAGAAAGGCAGGTTGTCCTCCTTGTTGAGCGACTCCGGAGCCACATAGAGCAGCTTCGTCTTGCCGCTCTTGACGTCGCTCTCCACGCGGTTTATCGCCGCGCGGTTGAGCGAGGAGTTGAGGTAATGCGCCACCGAGTCGTCCTCGCTGTAGCCATTGATGACATCCACCTGGTTCTTCATCAAGGCTATAAGGGGAGACACCACGATAGCGGTGCCTTCCATAAGCAGCGACGGCAATTGGTAGCAGAGGCTCTTGCCTCCTCCTGTGGGCATGAGCACAAAGGTGTCGTTTCCCTCCAAGAGGTTGGCGATGATGGCTTCCTGGTCGCCCTTGAAGGCATCGAAGCCAAAATATTTCTTCAGCGCTTCTGTAAGATCAAATTTCATACATTCACATTTTAGGGATGGTCAAACGGTATCACGCAGACTCAAGCTTCTGCAGGTGTACCTTGTCAAGCTGCCGCTTGGCATAGTCGAGCGTCACGTTGAACTTCTTCACTCTCTTTGACGGAATCTCATACATCGCGTCCATGATGATGGCCTCGACGATGGAACGCAGTCCACGGGCGCCAAGCTTATATTCCAACGCCTTGTCCACGATGAAGTCAAGACACTCGTCCTCGAACGTGAGAGTGATTCCATCCATGGCAAACAGCTTAGTGTACTGCTTCACGATAGAGTTTTTCGGCTCCACGAGGATACGGCGCAACGCCTCCTTGTCAAGGGGATTGAGATATGTGAGCACCGGCAGACGGCCAATGAGCTCCGGTATGAGACCGAACGACTTGAGGTCTTGCGGCACGATATATTTCATGAGGTCCTTCTTGTCCACGTTACGCGCGTTTTGCACGGAGTTGTAACCCACTACGTGGGTGTTGAGCCGCTGGGCTATCTTGCGCTCTATGCCATCGAAGGCTCCGCCGCAAATGAACAAGATGTTCTTGGTGTCGACATGTATGTACTCCTGGTCGGGGTGCTTGCGTCCGCCCTGTGGCGGCACGTTCACCATCGTTCCCTCAAGGAGCTTGAGCATCGACTGCTGCACGCCCTCGCCACTCACGTCGCGCGTGATTGACGGGTTGTCGGCCTTGCGGGCTATCTTGTCAATCTCGTCGATGAAGACGATGCCTCGCTCTGCCGCCGACACGTTGTAGTTGGCCACTTGCAACAAGCGTGAGAGGATGCTCTCCACGTCCTCGCCCACATAGCCGGCCTCGGTGAACACGGTGGCGTCGACAATGGTGAAAGGCACGTCGAGAAGACGCGCGATGGTGCGCGCCAGCAAGGTCTTGCCCGTGCCGGTGGAACCCACCATGATGATGTTGCTCTTCTCTATCTCAACGCCGTCGTCGGTCTCGGGCTGTTGCAGACGCTTGTAGTGGTTGTACACGGCCACGGAGAGGTATCGCTTAGCCTCATCCTGGCCGATGACATACTCGTCAAGATATTTCTTTATCTCCACGGGCTTGGGGACATCCTTCTTGGGGCGATAAGGCTCGCTCTCGTATTGCCCATTGCCATAGGCGCCTGCCTGCTCAGATATTTTGTAAGCCTGCTTCGCGCAATCCTCGCAGATAAAGCCGTTGATGCCCGTGATGAGCAGCTTCACCTGGTCCTCGCCACGGCCACAAAAGCTACAAGTCTTCTTTTTCATTTATTTCTTCTTCAATACCTGGTCTATCATGCCATACTCCTTTGCCTCGTCAGCTGTCATCCAGTAGTTGCGGTCGGAGTCCTTGTACACCTTGTCGTAAGGCTGATGCGAATGTTCTGATATGATGGTGTAGAGTTCTTTCTTGAACTTGAGAATCTCCTTCGCCTCAATCTCGATGTCGGACGCCTGGCCCTGCACGCCGCCAAGGGGCTGGTGAATCATCACGCGGCTGTGAGGCAGGGCGGAACGCTTGCCTTCCTGTCCCGACACGAGGAGCACGGCGGCCATCGACGCCGCCATGCCTGTGCATATAGTGGCCACGTCGGAGGTGATGAACTGCATGGTGTCGTAGATGCCGAGACCGGCGGTGACGGAGCCGCCGGGGGAATTGACATAAATGGAGATGTCCTTGCCGTTGTCCACCGAGTCGAGATACAGCAACTGCGCCTGAAGGGTGTTGGCGGTATAGTCGTCTATCTCCGTGCCAAGGAAGATGATGCGGTCCATCATGAGACGTGAGAACACGTCCATCTGTGTGACATTAAGCTGGCGCTCCTCAAGGATGTAGGGGTTAAGGTATTGCTGTTGCGCCTTTACCACGTCGTCGAGCACCAAGCCATTCATGCCAAGCTTTCGAGTAGCGAATTTTCTGAAATCGTTGTTCATGTTTTTCCTTCTATTATATATTAACGAACCAAGGGAATTATCCCACAATGGTTCATTAAATAACAAACTTCGTGCCAAGGAGAACGCCCCTGCACATTGTTTGCCAAGTCCTTTCGTTTTACAAAGATAACCATTTCCCAATAAAAAACAAATATATTCAAGATGTTTTTTATGCAAATGGCGAAAAAACACGTTTTTACACAATCGAGAAAGCCCCGTACGCATGTCTCACACGCGCACGGGGCCACCCTTTTGTATCTTTATTAAGCGTTATGCCTGCTCGGCAGTAACCATCTTGTTGAAGTCCTCAAGAGAAATCTCCTTGTGGTTCAGCTTAACCACAGGCTTGATAGCTGCCACGAGCTTCTCGTCGACGGCACGCTCGGCAAACTGGTTCACCGTGTCGCGCTGCTTGAGCAGCTCCTCAGCGTAGTTGTTGACGTATTCCTCGCCGACATTCTGCATTCCATATTGCGCGAACTGTGCGCGAGCGATCTCACGGGCAACGTTCTTCACGTCGTCGTCGTTGACCTTGACCTCAGCCTTCTCGGCGAGCTTGTTCTTGATAAGGCTCCATGTGAGATCCTTGAGGCTTGCCTCATAGTTCTTGTTGATGAACTCGTCGTCCTTGTCCTTGTTGTTCTCCTTGAGCACGCGCTTGAGCAGTGCGTCAGGATAAGTGAGCTGGCCGACCTTCTCCTCGGCATACTTGCGAAGGTCCTGCAAGAAGCGGAAGTCCTCGTCGGTGGCGAGCTGCTGCTTCACGCCTTCAGCGATCTTCTCGCGGAAGCTCTTCTCGTCTTTCACCTCGTCCTTGCCAAACACCTGGTCGAACAGTTCCTGGTCGACAGCGTGCTTCTCGAAGTGCTGCACCTCAGTGATTTGATAGCTGAAGTCGCCCTGGTAGTCGTCCTTCTTCTCGCGCTCCACCTTCAGGAGCGTTGCCACCTCTGCACCACCGGCATAAGCCTTGTAAGGATTGAAGGTGATGATGTCGCCAGCCTTGGCACCCTCGAAGAGCTTCTTCTGGTCGTCGTCCTTGAGATACTGTGGCATCACGGTAGCGCCCTCAACCTCAACGCCGCCTTCCTTGGTGTTGCCTTCAGCGTCGAGCTCGCGGAGGTCGCCCTTCAGCACGTCGCCCTCCTTATACTCCTCAGCCTTCTGGTAAGCGCCAAAACGAGAGGCGAAGCCGTCGACCTGCTGGTCAACGAGCTTGTCGTCGACAGTGATGTCGTAGTAGTCGATGGCGTCCTTGTCGGAAAGCTCGATGTCAAACTCAGGAGCCACGGCAATGTCGAACATGAAAGTGTAAGGAGCGTCCTTCTCAAGGTCAACAGGAGTCTGCTTCTCAGAGCCTAAAGGCATGCCGAGCATATTGATCTTGTTGTCCTGGATGTACTTGTTAACCTCCTCGGAGAGCTTGTTGTTCACCACGTCCATCTTCACGGCGTTGCCATACTGACGGCGGATAAGGCCCATTGGCACCATGCCGGGACGGAAGCCAGGCACGTTGGCGCGCTTGCGGTAGTTTTTCAGCTCTTTCTCAACATCGTTCTTGAAGTCGTCCTCCTCGATAGTGACAGTCAGCAGACCGTTGATTTTATCGGGGCAATCGAATGATACTTTCATTGTCTTTTATTTCTGTTTTTATTGTTATATATCTGCCTTGTAGGCTGTTAAAGCACAGTCGGCTTGCAAAGTTAGTGCTATTTAACGAAAGCGCCTAATATATAGATGATAAAATGTGTTTTTTTAACGGTATAAGTTGATTTACCGCTCAAAAAGCACCCTACATGCCTATTTCCTTGAGCAGCTGCTTGCGTGCCTGGGCGGCGAAAGCACGATCGTCCTCGTTGGACTGGAACTTGCGGTACACGAAGTTGTCGGAGAGGTAATTCTTGCGCACTATCTTGTTCTCCGACAGCTCCTCCGGCAGTCCCTGGAACAGTATTCGCCCCTCGAAGAGCAGGTAGGCACGGTCGGTGATAGAGAGAGTTTCCTGCACGTTGTGGTCGGTAATCAGGATGCCGATATTGCGGTATTTCAGTCGCCAAACGATGTGCTGGATGTCCTCCACGGCAATAGGGTCCACTCCGGCGAACGGCTCGTCGAGCATGATGAACTTCGGGTCTATGGCCAGGCAGCGCGCTATCTCCGTGCGGCGACGCTCGCCACCCGACAGGCGGTCGCCCATGTTCTTGCGCACCTTCTGCAAGCGGAACTCGGCGATGAGGCTCTCGAGCTTGTCAAGCTGTTGCTGATGGGTGAGCTTGGTCATCTCCAGCACCGACATGATGTTGTCTTCCACCGACATCTTGCGAAACACGCTGGCCTCCTGCGGCAGATAGCCAATGCCGGCGCGAGCGCGCTTGTAGACCGGGAAGTCGGTGATTTCCTTGTCGTCGATATATACATGGCCCTCGTTGGGGATGATAAGTCCGGTGGTCATGTAAAAGGACGTGGTCTTGCCCGCGCCATTGGGGCCAAGCAATCCCACTATCTCGCCTTGCTTCACGTTGAACGACACATGGTCGGCAACGGTGCGACGCCCATAACGTTTCACCAGTCCTTGAGTATGAAGCTCTTGGCGTGGCAACCGCTCCATGATCATCTCGTCGAGACGCTCGGCATCTTCCACTGGGCCTGCTTGCCCCTGGACGGGCGATTGCTCTTGTGGCGCGTCTTGCCCCTGGGCAGGAGCTTGCCCCTGGATGTCATCTTGCTGTTGCTGAATAATATCTTCTGCCATATCCATAGCTTGTGCTGTGTATTTTTGCCACAAAATTAATAAAAAAAGGAGTAATAACGACGCGAAAGGGAAAAACTCTCCATTAAATTACGGTTTTAAAGGGATTTTGGGTACTTTTGCACACATATTAGGGTCTTTCTCACACATATATAATATTAAGGAAAAGCATGTTCATCATACGTTTAGCACACCGTTACCTCACCACCTTCGGCAGCTACCTCATGCTTATGGGGCACACGTTCTCCATCCCGGAGCGCATGCGGATGTTCGCCAAACGCTACGTGAAGGAGATGTCGCAACTCGGCATCAACTCCATAGGCATAGTGCTGCTCATAAGTTTCTTCATCGGAGCCGTCATCTGCATACAGATGAAGGTGAACATCCAAAGTCCGTGGATGCCACATTGGGTGACGGGCTACGTGACGCGAGAAATCATGCTGCTGGAGTTCTCGTCTTCCATCATGTGCTTGATTCTCTCTGGAAAGGTGGGCTCGAACATAGCTTCGGAACTTGGCACCATGAGGGTGACACAACAGATAGACGCCCTCGACATAATGGGCGTGAACTCAGCCTCCTACCTCATCTTGCCAAAGATATTGGGGTTGGTCACCATCATGCCTTTCCTCGTAATCTTCTCGTCGGCGCTTGGCGTCATCGGCGCTTACGCCACGGCTTTCGTGGGCCACATGATGTCGCCCGAGGACCTCACCTCCGGCATGCACCACGCCTTCAACGAGTGGTTCGTGTGGATGAGCATCATCAAGAGCCTGTTTTTCGCTTTCATCATATCAAGCGTCTCATCATACTTCGGCTACACGGTAGAGGGCGGCTCCGTGGAAGTGGGCACGGCCTCTACAAACGCCGTGGTGTGCTCCAGCGTGCTGATTCTCTTCTCCGATGTCTTCCTAACTGAATTACTGTCATGATAGAAATAAAACACTTGACCAAGAGCTTCGGCGACAAGACGGTGCTCCTCGATATCAACACCACGTTCGAGACGGGCAAGACAAACCTCATAATCGGACAGAGCGGATCGGGAAAGACGGTGCTGATGAAAAACATCATCGGCCTGCTCACGCCAACGAGTGGCGAGGTGCTATTCGACGGGAGAGACACCGTCACGATGAGCAAGAAAGCCAAAGTGGAACTAAGGCGAGAGATGGGAATGGTGTTTCAAGGCTCGGCGCTCTTCGACTCGCTCACCGTGCTGGAGAACGTGCGCTTCCCACTCGACATGTTCTCATCGCTCAACAGCCGCGAGCGCGACAAGAGGGCGCAAGAATGCCTGGAGCGTGTCAACCTGCTCGACGCGCAAAACAAGTATCCCGCTGAGATATCCGGCGGCATGCAAAAGCGCGTGGCGATAGCAAGGGCCATAGTGCTCAACCCGAAATACTTGTTTTGCGACGAACCGAACTCCGGACTCGACCCGAAGACATCGCTCGTGATAGACGAACTGCTGTCGGGGATAACAAAGGAATATGGCATAACCACAATCATCAATACCCACGACATGAACTCCGTGATGGGCATTGGCGAGAACATCATTTTCATTTATAAGGGACATAAGGAATGGCAGGGAACCAAGGACGAGGTGATTGACTCCACCAACGAGCAGCTCAATGACCTCGTGTTCGCTTCCGACCTGTTCCGCAAGGTGAAGGAGGCCAAAAGGAAAAGCTAAGCCGGCACTTTACGCTCTCACGCACTGACGTGGAAACAAAGGAACGACAACACGCGACCACGCTAAAATGTAAAATATTATTGCCAAAATTTAACACTTGGGAACAGGTGCTTTTAGAGCGGAAAAATGGCTTGGAGGTGCCCCTTTGCTGCACCGCAGGCGGCTTTTTGACCAGATTTTGTTGCCATAGTAGCCAAATGACGTCGCCGTTACACTGAAACGGCGACGCGATTACGGTGTAACGGCAACGCGATTGCACCGTAACGGCGACGCGATTACAGTGTAACGGCGACGCGATTTTAGCGTAAAAACGACGCTTGGGAACCGTAAAACTTATAACGTATTGATATCCAATGATTTATCAAAACAGCCTATAATCGCGTCATTTCCAACAAAGAGACAGCTCGATTGAAAAAAATCGATTCTCAGAAGACCTTTTGTAAAATATTATTATCAAATTAAATTGATGTCATTTGGCGCATTGCGCCTTATCTCATATACCACACCTTGTCCACCTCCACCATGGGCACGACGACTTGTTCTTTTTTGCCATCGCCATAGGTGAACGTGAGGAAAGCGTTGGCGACATGCTTGGCGGTGTCGGCACGGCCATCGGTCACCGACACCAGCTTTATGCCTTTATGGTCTTTTTCCTGTTGCGCCACGAACATCTTGGCATTGGCTATGAGCTGCTGCCGAAGGCTCTCGGGCATGCGCGTGGGTTGGTAGCGCCCATCCACGAAACTGCCATAGTCGCCTTTCAGCAACTGGTCATAATACACCTTTGCGGCCTGCGACGCCAACAATGCGGCATCGGGACCCGAAGGCTTGCCGGAACAAGCGACAAGAAGCGGGAACAGCAGGAAAAAGAAAAACTTGCGCATCATTTCTGACGGATGAACACATTGATTGGACAACCGTGCATAGACCAGTTCTCACGAATCTTATTCTCCAAGAAGCGACGGTAAGGCTCCTTGATATACTGTGGCAGGTTGGCATAGAACACGAAAGATGGTATCTGCGTGTTGGGCAACTGCGAGCAGTATTTTATCTTTATGAACTTACCCTTTGTCGATGGTGGCGGTGTCTGCTCTATGATAGGCAGCATCACCTCGTTGAGCTTGTTGGTGCCCACATGTGCCGTGCGGTTCTTGTAGACATCCACTGCCGTCTGAAGCACCTTGAAGATGCGCTGCTTCGTCAGTGCGGAGGCAAAGATGACGGGGAAGTCGGTAAACGGCGCCATGCGGTTGTAAATGGCGTTCTTGAAAGTGTCGATGGCTTGCTGGCTCTTGTCCTCCACCAAGTCCCACTTGTTGACCACCACCACGAGGCTCTTGTTGTTTCGCTGAATGAGCTGGAAGATGTTCATGTCTTGCGCCTCGATGCCACGAGTGGCGTCAATCATGAGGATGCACACGTCGCTGTTTTCTATGGCACGAATGGAGCGCATCACGCTATAAAACTCCAGGTCTTCCGACACCTTGTTCTTTCGGCGTATGCCGGCGGTGTCGACGAGATAGAAGTCGAAGCCGAACTTATTGAATCGCGTGTATATGCTGTCGCGCGTGGTTCCGGCTATCTCCGTGACGATGTTGCGATCCTCGCCGAGGAAAGCGTTTACGATGCTCGACTTGCCCGCGTTAGGACGGCCCACGACGGCGAAACGCGGAAGCTCGTCCTCAAGGTCGTCCTTGTCGTCGGCAGGCAGCTTGGTGATTATCAGGTCGAGCAAGTCGCCCGTTCCGCCACCCGTGGCGGCGCTGATGCACTGAGGGTCACCCAAACCGAGCTTGTAGAACTCCGCGGACGCATAAGCCATGCCGCTGTTGTCTACCTTGTTGGCCACCAATATCACGGGCAACTTGGCGCGGCGCAGGATCTTGGCCACGTCCTCATCCCAGTCGGTCACGCCTGTCTCAATATCCACGAGAAAAAGCACGAGGTCGGCCTCATCTGATGCCACAAGCACCTGCTTGCGTATGGCGTCCTCGAATATGTCGTCTGACTTGACTACCCAACCGCCAGTGTCTACCACGGAAAACTCGCGGCCGCTCCATGAGCACTTGCCATACTGACGGTCACGAGTGGTGCCGGCCACGTCGCTCACGATGGCGCGACGACTTTGTGTGAGACGGTTGAAAAGTGTGGACTTACCCACGTTGGGGCGTCCGACAATAGCTACTAAATTTGCCATTCTGAATTGTTTGATTTCTGAAGTTTAACATTCTTCGGCCCTCGCCTCTTGCGAGAGTGCGCCCTGCCTTGCAGTCAGGGGAGAAAAACATTGATTAATATACACAATCCTTATTGCGGATTGTAACCGAAATTGTCGAGTTCACGCTCTGAGTTGCGCCAATCCTTGTCTACCTTGACGAAGATGTCGAGATAAACCGACTTGCCAAAGAATCGCTCAAGGCCCTTGCGCGCCTCGGTGGACACCTTTTTCAGCGCCACGCCTTGATGGCCTATGATGATGCCTTTCTGGGAGTCGCGCTCCACGTAAATCACCGCGTTGATGTGGATGTGGTGTTCGTCTTCCTTGAATCGCTCCACCACGACCTCCACGGAATAGGGCACCTCCTTGTCGTAGTAGCGCAATATCTTCTCGCGGATAATCTCCGAGACGAAGAACCTCGCGGGCTTGTCGGTGAGCTGGTCTTTAGAGAAATAAGCCGGGCTTTCGGGAAGCAGCTCCTTGATGCGCTTCATGAGCATGTCAACGCCAAACTTGTTGGAAGCTGACAGGGGCAGAATCTCCGCGTTGGGGAGCAGCGAATGCCACTTCTCCACTATCTCGCCAAGACGCTCTGTCGACTTCGCGCCCTGCAACTCGTCTATCTTGTTGACAAGCACCAAGACGGGAATCCTCATCTCCCGCACCTTCTCCACGAAGTCGAGGTTCTTTTCCGGGTTCTCCACGACATCAGTGACATAGAGCAGGATGTCGGCGTCGGCAAGAGCCGACTCAGAGAACTGCAACATGTATTCCTGCATCTTGTAGTTGGGCTTCAGCACGCCCGGAGTGTCGGAAAAGACTATCTGGCAGTCGTCGGTGTTGACGATGCCCATGATGCGATGACGAGTGGTCTGTGCCTTGAACGTGGCGATGCTGATGCGCTCGCCAACGAGTTGGTTCATCAGCGTAGACTTGCCCACATTGGGGTTGCCTACAATATTTACGAAACCGGCCTTATGCATTGAAAAAGAATTCTATTTCATTGAGTGTAACACTGTTGCAAAGTTAGCCATTTTTCATCATAAACTCTCCTAAAAGCCGGAAAATATGTTGTAGAAATAAAATATCAAGCGCGTTTTTGCTGCCGCGACGGCAAGAAAAACGCGCTTGATATTTAAGATGCGATATAAACGTTACTTTGCGTCGGTTCCCACGGAAGCACCGTCGTAACCCCACTTGTAATAGATGGCACCATGAACGAAACCTGCTCCGAAGGCTGTGAAGATGATATTGTCACCCTTCTTGAAGTTGGCCTCGTTGTCCCAAAGTGCCAATGGTATCGTGGCGGACGAGGTATTGCCATAGTGGTCAATGTTGATAACCACCTTGTCGAGAGGCAAGTTGGCTCTCTTTGCCACCGCGTCTATGATGCGGAGGTTGGCCTCGTGTGGGATAATCCAATTGAGGTTGGTGTTGTCCAGCCCATTGCGCTGCATCACCTCTGCCACGTCGTCGCTCATGTAAGTCACCGCGTGGCGGAACACCGTGCGGCCTTCTTGATAGACGTAGTGCAGACGATTGTCAATGGTGAAATGGGACGCCGGGCATACCGAGCCTCCAGCTTTCATGTGAAGGAAAGGCAAGCCCTTGCCATCGGTAAGGAGCATGGAGTCTTGGAAACCCACGCCTTCCTCCTCAGTGGCCTCAACGAGCACGGCACCCGCGCCGTCGCCGAAAAGGACACACGTCTGGCGGTCTGTCCAGTCAACGACCGACGACATCTTCTCCGCGGAGCAAACTATCACCTTCTTGTAGCGTCCCGACTGTATCATCGACGACGCGGTGTCGAGGGCGTAAATGAATCCGCAGCAAGCGCACGACATGTCGAACGCGAAAGCGTTTTTCAGTCCGAGCTTGCCGACGACGATGCTTGCCGTTGACGGGAAAGGATAGTCAGGAGTCGTCGTTGAGACGATAAGGGCATCTATGGAATCGGGATCCACACCGGTCTTCTTCAGCAACTGCTTGCAGGCCTTGCGGGCCATGTAGCTGGCGCCAAGGCCTTCCTCGGTGAGAATGCGACGCTCCCTGATGCCTACACGCGTTCTGATCCACTCGTCGCTGGTGTCCACCATGCGCGACAGCTCCTCATTGGTGAGGATGTAGTCGGGCACGTAGCCACCAACGCCCGTAATCACTGCGTTGACCTTAGCCATTACTCAGCGGCCTCTTTGACGATAGCGACCTTGCCACGATAGTAGCCGCAAGTTGGGCATACTGTGTGGTAAACATAGTAAGCGCCACAGTTAGGGCATACGGCCAGCGTGGGAGCTACGGCCTTATCGTGAGTTCTACGCTTAAGTGTACGAGTCTTTGACTGTCTTCTTTTTGGATGTGCCATTTTGAGTATTAATTTTAATTATTGATTTTTATTTGCGAGAGGGCAGCCCATCGCGAGTCCACAGGTTTCTCGTCGTCACCATCACCGCTTCGGGCGGCTGAATGTTCTTCAAGAATCTTCATCATGGCAGGATTGCATTTTCCAGGTGCATGCACATGCCTGAGTGGTACGGCGAGTTCTACAAACTGATAGATGAGCCACGAGGTGTCGAGCATTCCTTCTTTCTCAGGCACCGTGATGATATCATCATCCTCCGAGTATTCTTCTCCAAACTTTGCCACGAGGTGCTGGTCGTTGACGATGGGTTGGTCCATGTCGTCGAGACAACGGTCGCAAGGCACCGTGACAAAGCCTTCAACGTGGAAGTCGAGGTTAAAATAGTCATCAGTGCGGTCAACGTCTATGGACACGCTGACATTGCCTTGCTTGATTTCACCCTCTTCGAGCGACTCAAACCAGGCATCACCGAGGTTGAAGCGGAACGTGCTCACGCCCTCACTCAAATCCTTCAAATCTATCTTAAGTTCCTCTAAACTACACATTTGGTGTGCAAAGTTACTAATATTTTCCGATATAAGCCAAAACAACTCGCAATTTATTCACAAAGTTTTTTTATTTTCTCTCATTCGCTGACCACGATGTCTCGCTCGAATGAGGTTATGTCTGTTGGCGACACCACATCCATAAGCAGTCGGTATTTGCCCGGAGCGACCGTTGTCTTGGGATTCCCCTTTACCACCGATAACCCAAACGGAGTATAGAAAATGCCTTTCGAGCGAACCTTCGACTTGTCCGCGCCACGCGTCGTCACTTTTATCGCGCCGTTCACAGCTCCCCATGTATAGGCGAGGGCCTGCCATGGCCGCAAGAGCTCCACAGTCTCAATCTCGTCGGCTGACATCTGCAAGTCAACCGACCTGTTCTTGGCATTCTCCTTGAAGAAATTATCGGGAAAAGGCAATGGGGAAGCGTAATCCGATTTATACTGCAACTCGCTTTCCGCAAACTGGTTCCAGTACTCATTTTTTGTGGCGAAACGCGCGAACACGCTCTTGCCATCGCTTGAGCCGATGCGTTCAAGCCACGCGCCTATGCTGTCTGCGGCAATGGTATCGGGCAACGACGGCAACTCCGTCATTCGGTATTTTGATGTCAAAGATGATTCTGACAACACATTCCCGACGCTGTCGGTCAAGAATACCGTGGTGACACCAAGTCGATTGCCAAGCGGCACGATACCCGATGGCCGGCCCTTACCTATCAACACGAGACCATTCGCCTTGTCGTACAAATACAGCCTGCTGGCGGGTAATGAACCATTGGCGTTGAGCACCTCAAACATCAATTTATTGCCATTGATGGCGCATTGCAGTTTCATCCTGTCTGGGTACGCTTGCGGAATTTCAAGCGATGTGGTCACGCCGTTGTCAGTCACAAACAACTTGTAATGCCTCGCGGCCAATGGCACGAACTTCAAATTGGCCAAACCCGATGTCCGGGCCTTACCCACGCACAGGGTGTCACCCTTATCGTTGACAACTGAAAGTTTTACTCCGCTTATGGCTTTCCCCGAATAATCCGTGACAGAGGCAACAATGCCTTGCACCTGTCCCTCAACGAGGAAGCCTCCTTCGGGATATATCGAACATCTCAACACGCCATTTCCTTTCTCTCGTTTAGGGAAAGCCTTGCCTATGAGCACTGGCTGCAAGGCGAAGTTCTCACCAGAGAAGTTTCGCATAAGATTGGTATAAGCTCGCACGTAATAAACGCCTACGCCCGCTACCGACACGGTGGGTATTCGAGCACGGAAACGTCCGTTCTCATCGCATCCCACCTTTTGCCGCACCATCACGGAATCTGAAGAATCAAGCAACTCTATATAAAGGTATCGGCTATAAGGACGGATGTTTCCGCTCGCCAAACACGTGACAATGCCATTCGCCTCTATCGTGTCGTTTGGTGCCCACTCCGTCTTGGCGACACCTAAGAATATCTGCTCTGAGCGGAAGTCATGAGGCAACTGGGCTGCAAGGTTTGCAATCCAAAACAGACACAGCAAGAATGTACAGATGACTTTTAACCTCATAATAACGCAGGAGTAAAGTTTCCTAATATTGATTCATGTTAATGGAAATACATATCTAATAATAGCATTGATTTCCAACCCTCTTCTAAATAAGTGTCTTGCCATGTCGTGGTATTGACTTTTTCTTTCGGCATAGGAATTTCAAACTCATAGCGATTTGGCACATTGTCATCTAAATTCAATGTCAAACCAGCCAACGTACCAAAATACGTAGGCTCAAATGGTCTCTGCGCCATCACCGCACTTGTGCAGAAACATACAAGCAACAATAACAAATATTTTTTCATAAGGCTTTGTTTTTTTGATAATTACTATGCAAATATAAGCAAAAAAACATGCAAAGTATACGACTTAACCTTTATTAATTTTGCGTAACATTCATCCCTAATTATTTTCCCAGCTCAATGCGGAATGTCGTGCCGACGCCAACCTCCGATGACTTGACGAATATCCGGCCTTTGTGATATTCCTCTATTATTCGCTTGGCGAGCGAAAGGCCGAGCCCCCAACCACGCTTCTTGGTAGTAAATCCTGGACGGAACACATTCTTAATGTTTTTCTTGCTGATGCCCTTGCCAGTGTCGACAACATCTATTGCGACTTTCTGTCCAGTCTCCATTACCGCGATGGATATTGTCCCGGGGCCGCCGTTCATGGCGTCGACGGCATTCTTGCACAGGTTTTCAATCACCCATTCGAAAAGGGCGGCATTGATGTTGACCATCACGTCATGGTCGGGTAATTGACACCGAATGACCACATTGTGGCTCGTGCGGCGATCGATATAATCCACTACGTGGGCCAGCACTTCTTGCAGGCTCACCATGGCAAGTTCTGGCATAGACCCTATCTTCGAGAAGCGGTCGCTGATAAGTCGCAGCCTGCTGACGTCCTTGTCAAGTTCCGGAATAAGAGCGTCGTCGGGATATTCCTCTTTCAGCACTTCCACCCATGCCATAAGCGAGCTGATGGGCGTGCCGAGCTGATGGGCCGTCTCCTTCGACAAGCCTGCCCACACCCTGTTCTGCTCAGCGCGTTTTGAAGCAAGAAGGGCAAACACCGCCAAGACTACGAAGATGACGACCACGGCAAGCTGTACGAACGGGAAAATAGTGAGACGCTTGAGGATGAGCGACTCGTCATAGCATACGTTAATATAACTATTGTCAACGTTATCTATTGTCACCCTGATGACGTGTCTTTCGGCAATCCAGTTTAGCGCCAATTGGCGTGCGTCGCGCAAGCTGTCAGCACGATTGGCGCCACGAAGACTAACATTGCGATAGTCTGTGACGTTGCCGCGACGGTCGAGTAAAATCACGGGAATGTAATCGTTCTCATTGAGCACCTTCAACACGAGACTGAGGTCGGTGTTCCCGTCAGCCTTACTTAGCGACTTCATCGCTTCCGCCCACACTTCCATGCGTCCATGTTCTTCCCGCTTCAAGTTGTCGGTAAGCGTCTTGGAGACAAAAAGCGAGCTGACGGCTACAAGAATAGCCGTAAGCACGAAAACAATCTTCACTCGTCTTATCTTATCAGTCCAGTCCATACATTAATAGAACGAGCTGAAGCATCTGATTATTTTATTTCTGGCGTTCGCGACGCAAGATATTCTGCATGTCGTATACCACCTGCGGGTTCTTCTCGGCAACATTGTCGCTTTCCCACTTGCTTGAACTGATGTCATAAAGCTGTGGCGAAGGACAGTTACCTGTCTCTATCTTCGGTCCCCATGTTATCATCTTTGGACCGTCATTAGGCTCAATGTACTTCCATTTCTTCGTGCGAGCAGAAAGCACGTGGTTCGATGATAACTCAAGGACATAATCACGACCGACAGTGTCTTCACCAAGCAGTGTCTTTATTTGGTCTTGGCTGTCAGGAGCGCTTCCCTGTGGCAAACGCGCGCCGACAAGACTGTTGAACGAACGGAAGAAATCTATTTGCGACACGAGCGCGTCTGAGGTCTGCCCGGCTTTCACCTTGCCTGGCCAGCACACGATAGCCGGCACGCAGGTGCCTCCCTCGAACGCACTGTACTTGTTGCCACGCCATGGTCCAGAAGGCTCATGGCCATTAAGCAACTCTTCAGCACGGTCTTGGTATCCATCGTCAACCACGGGGCCGTTATCACTCGTTAGCAGTATCAGAGTGTTGTCCGCTATCCCGAGTTTTTCCAGCGTCGACATTATCTGTCCCACAGACCAGTCGAACTGTACTATGGCATCGCCTCTGAGTCCCATGCCGCTCTTCCCGCGAAAACGCTGGTTCGGGAAACGAGGCACATGAACATCGTTTGTGGCGAAATACATGAAGAACGGGTTGTCCTTATTGGCTTTTATGAAGTTGATAGCATGCGACGTTATTGAGTCGGCGATGTTCTCGTCTTTCCACAATGCCTTGCCGCCACCTTTCATAAAGCCGATACGGCCTATGCCGTTCACTATCGACATGTTGTGACCATGGCTCGACTTCAGGTTATAGCACAGTTCCGGATTGTCTTTGCCTGTCGGCTCGCCTGGGAAATTATGCTCATAGTTCACCTCTATTGGCGCGGCAGGGTCCCAGTTGGCAACACTACCATTCTCGATAAACACACACGGCACACGGTCGGCCGTGGCCGCCATGATATAATGGTAATCGAAACCCAAGTCGGCAAGCGAGGCAGGCAACGGCGCATTCCAATCCTGTGTCCCTGCCTTATCTCCAAGTCCAAGATGCCACTTTCCGATTGCGCAAGTGCGGTACCCCTGACTGCGGAACATATCTGCCATCGTGTATTGCTCCGGACGTATTATCATGCCGGCGTTGCCAGCAGCAATATCAGTGTCTGGGCGTCGCCAAGCATATTCGCCCGTAAGAAGCGAATATCTTGAAGGCGTACTTGTCGCAGCCACGGCGTGCGTGTCAGTGAAGCGTATGCCTTGTTGAGCCAGACGGTCAACATTTGGGGTCTTCACGTTCTTTGCGCCATAGCAGCCCAGGTCTCCGTAGCCAAGGTCATCGGCGAGGATGATAATTACGTTTGGCTTTTTAGGGTCACTGTTGGCTTTCGCCTTCTTGGCACCATAAGCTTGAGCTGCGAATGGTACCAAGAGGCCGATTGCGAAATAGGATTTCTTCATAGGATTTAAGGATATGCTTAAAAATGTATTATTCTTTCACCAATCGATCAAGCACTGGTGTGTCTACGCCAACCAGTTCTGTCTTTTTCTCATCATTAAGCTGCTCAAACACCACCACGGTGTTCTGGCCTTTGTGCAAATAGCAGCCGGGAAGATAGAGCGTTTGCTGAGGGCCTACCTTCCAGTAGCGACCGAGATTAACACCATTGACAAAGACAATGCCCTTGCCCCATTTTTCCATGTCAAGGAACGTGTCGCCAACCTTGTCAAGTTCAAACGTGCCAAAATAAAGTGTCGGCTGACCCTTCACATAAGGCGAGCGCATCTTTGGCATCACAGGCATCTTATCCATTGGGACACCATAAATCTGCCAGTTGCCTGTAATCTCGTTGTCATTGATTGTTATAGGCTCTGTGATGCCCTTGAGGTTTGAGTTTATACGCGCGCCATAGTTTATACGGCCCAAGTTCTCCACAAGGATGTCAAGAGTAGAGTTGAACGGCACTGATACCTGCAGGCTATCCTTGCCTGTGAGACGGTTGAGCTCGCCCACTTTCTCGCCATTGACATACACAGTGGCAAAGTCTGCTATGCCAGGAACATGCATCATGCCACTTATCGGCTGGTTGAAACGACGACGGTAAAGCATATAGCCATTACCTTGATTCATATCTTCAAAGGTCAGCAACGTGTCGCTCTCAACTGGATTTTCTGACTCTATGATGTCAAACAGGCCGACAGTATTTTGCAACTTGATTATAGGAGTTATGACAGGAATGCGCTGTGGCACCGCTGGCACGTCATATTTTACGCTTTGCTTGATAACGCTGCGCACGGCATCAAATTTTGGTGTAACCCATCCGGCCTCACTAATCGGAGCGTCATAATCGTAGCTGGTGATGTCTGGCTGTATATTGCGGGCGTTTGTATAATTGGCGCCAGAAGTAAAGCCGAAATTGGTTCCGCCATGCGCCATGTAGAAATTAAAACTGACACCTGCGTCAAGATATTTCTTTGTTTGTTTGGCAACACGGTCAGCGGAAACTTTCTGGAACGGTTCATTCCAATGGTCGAGCCAGCCAGGGTAGAACTCAGCGACCATATAAGGACCAACTCCGCCATGATACTGGTTCACTGTCTTTTTGAGATTGTCCACGTTATCTTCGCCATTGGCCGTGGGCAACGCACCTTCTATTGTACCACCCTTGAAAAGCCAAGAACCGTCGGAAGTGAACAATGGAATATTAAAGCCTCCATCCAAGAGCATCTGACGAATGGCTGCACTATACTTACGATGAGCTTCAAAGGGGATATCCTTACGTTGATCAACATATGAGCCAAACTCGTTTTCAGCTTGAACCATTACTATTGGGCCACCCTTCGTGACCTGGAAATCCTTGACTTGAGCAGCGAGCTGGTTGATATAAACACGGCAAGAATCAAGAAAAGGCTTGTTGTAGGTACGAATCTCCATACCTTTCACTTTCTGCAACCACCAAGGATAGCCACCGAACTCCCATTCACCACAAGCGTAAGGACCAGGACGGAGAATTACCATCATGCCTTCATCTGAAGCTGCTTTAAGAAAGCCTTTCAGGTTGTGGTTATCAGTTGTCCAGTCCCATTTGCCAGGAGCTGTCTCATGAAAATTCCAAAAGACGTAAGTAGCAACAGCGTTCAAACCCATAGCTTTCATCATCTTCAAACGATGATGCCAATATGGGGCTGGCACACGAGAATAGTGCATCTCACCAGAATGAATCTGGATAGGCTTTCCGTCATACACAAAATTACCACCTTTTATCTCAAACTTATGCTTGGGCTTTGCAGAAGCCGAAGTAAAGGCAAATAACTGCAATGCCAGAATAAGCAAGAAAGCAGTTACAATATTACGCTTTTGGTTCATAGATCTAATTATTATAAGAGTTAATCATTTCGTATAAAACAGAAAAAGCCTCAAGGATAATGTTATCCTTGAGGCTCACTTCAAAGGAGGCGGCTACCTACTCTCCCGCATTGCATTGCAGTACCATCGGCGC
>OASE01000087.1_pt1 | contig 29726 bp, 21 predicted proteins | sample 1494851 | NCBI WGS metagenome assembly OASE01 (sample SAMEA3360680, study PRJEB22359) | human gut metagenome | biome: ENVO:urban biome; feature: ENVO:human-associated habitat; material: ENVO:feces | place: Bangladesh | collected 2011 | reverse complement strand
GGGTCAGCGTCTGCGTACGCCTTAAGCGTACGTGTGAGAGCGGCGCGGAAGCCGGTGAGGTGCGTACCGCCCTCTATGGTGTTGATGTTGTTAACGTAAGAATGGATGTTCTCCGAGTAGTCGTTGTTATACATAACGGCCACCTCGATGGGTATGCCCTGCTTCTCTGTCTTGAGATAGATGACGTCGTCGAAGAGATGGGTGCGGTGACGGTCTACGTAACGCACAAACTCCTTCAGTCCGTCCTTGGCGTGGAATACCTCCTCGCGTGTCTTGCCTTCCTCGTCGGGGCGCAAGTCACGGAGCGTGATACGGATGCCGGCGTTAAGGAAAGCCAGCTCACGCATGCGGCGTGCCACGATGTCCCACTGGTAGTGAGTGGTGGTGAAGATGGTGGGGTCCGGCCAGAACTGCTGGCGTGTACCTCGCTGTGTGGTCTCGCCTACAACCTTTACGGGATAGAGCGGCTTGCCCTTCTCGTATTCCTGCTGATAGATCTTGCCGTCGCGGAACACCTGCGACTTCATGTGAGTGGAGAGCGCATTTACGCAGCTCACGCCCACACCGTGCAGACCACCGCTGACTTTGTAGGAGCCCTTGTCGAACTTGCCTCCGGCGTGGAGGACGGTCATTACCACTTCAAGTGCCGACTTGTGCAGCTTCTTATGCTCGTCAACGGGGATGCCGCGTCCGTTGTCCTGAACGGTTATCGACTCGTCCTCGTTGATGGTCACTTCGATGTCCGTGCAATAGCCCGCCATCGCCTCGTCGATGGAGTTGTCAACGGTCTCGTTGACGAGGTGGTGGAGACCCTTTTCGCTGATGTCTCCGATATACATCGCAGGGCGCTTGCGCACTGCCTCAAGTCCTTCGAGGACCTGGATGTTGCTTGCCGAATAGTTGTTACCGGCGTTCTGTGTTTCTGCCATTTTTGATGTTGTGTATTATAGACTACAAAGGTACTGATTTTTTGTGATTTTCAGAAATTATAATGTTAATATTTAGTCGTTTTGAATTTCTGTTTGTATGCTGATATTTCAGAAATTATCCATAATTTTGCAGTATGAATAGAAAAATGCTTTCGATTGTAATATTACAGTTCGTCATGTCGATGCCGGCGGTTGCTGCAGCCGACTATTTCGACGTTGTGCCGCTGTCGTGCCGCGAGGGTTCGGGCAGCGTCAGGTATGAGGCTTCCGTCGACTTTCCTGTCGGTGGAGGCAGGGAGGTCATGGCTGCTGCAAAGGAATGGATAGGTGAGATGCTTGAGGTGGATGGAACGATGGCTGAGCAGGACGTGAGCGGCATGTCTGCGGACGATTTCGGACGCTTGCTGGGCGCTGTGGCTGCCGATTTCGTAAAGACGGGTGACGGACACCGTGAGGTAAACATCACGTGGCTCTATGAGGATCCGACGTGCGTCAGCTATGAAGCGGTGGTGACCGACCGCGACTCGGTGGCGTGGACCGCCAGTTCTGTGGCTACATTCTCTAAGCGAGACGGCCACAGGATAACGCCGGAGGAGGTGTTCAGCTGCGACGAAAAGCAGATAAAGCGCCTTATGTGGCAGTATCGAGGCGACCTGCCGATGGAGGTGTCGTCCCCTGACGCTCTCTATGTAGGCGACGTGGCGTTCATCGACGGATGGGTGATAGTGATTGGTCCGGCAAGAGGCACGTCAGGAGCTGAATACAGGCTGCGCTATCCGGAAATAGAAAAATGGCTGATACCGGCAAAAGGAGAAGGCTATCTGAGCAGGTGAGGAGAGCTGTGAGTTGAGAGTTGGGAATTGAGAGTTGAGAACTGGGAGTTGAGAATTGAGAGTTAAAAAGGTAATCATAACTCTCAACTCTCAATTCTCAATTCTCAACTTAAAAAACTCTCAGCTTTAAACAAAAAAAGAGGTCATATTCCTTGCGGAACATGACCTCAGTATGCTTTTGTCAGCAGACGGGCTTAGGCGAGCTTGCTGATATGCAGACACAAGCTTGACTTCAAGTTTGCAGCCTTGTTCTTGTGGATGATGTTGGTCTTAGCCAACTTGTCCAGCATCTTCTGAACTGAAGGATAGAGCTTTACAGCCTCTTCCTTATCAGTCATTGCGCGCAACTTGCGAACAGCGTTGCGCATAGTCTTTGCATAGTATCTGTTGTGCAAAGCCTTTGCCTTGTCCTGACGGATTCTCTTTACTGATGATTTGTGATTTGCCATCTTGTTATTTCTTCTTTTTTATTTTTATTGTAGTCCCTAGGAGAGTCGAACTCCTCTTTAGAGAATGAAAATCTCTCGTCCTAACCGATAGACGAAGGGACCATCGCGTTGTGATTAGTGGCCCGTCTGCTTGAGGCGTGACCGTTTGTCTCATTTGCGAGTGCAAAGGTAGTACTTTCTACTATTCCGTCCAAATGTTACGCCTATTTTTTTTTCAAAAAAGTGCATTTTTGTGCATTTGCGCCCAATTTTACGCGCTTTCGGGGGCTATAAAACGCCAAATCGGTACTTTTGCACAACGGAGCGCAACTGCTGGTTAAGGCTGCGCAAACAGCCCCTTGGCACATCGGCCACACCCGCACGCCCTCCCCGTTTACCCATATTACTATATATAATAGCGCGCACGCGTATATATAATATTGTGTACGCACGCAAAAATAACCGTGCGCACGCACACCACAAATGTCATTATGAAATCGCGAGCCATAGTTTTACATATCACAAAATACAACGACGAGCAGCTCATTGCCGACCTGCTGACCGAAAATCAGGGCAACTTGGGCATGATTGTGCGCATTAGCCGCTCAAAGCGGGCCGCGGTGCGCCACACGCTGTTTCAACCGCTGGCCATTCTCGACCTGGAGTGGGAGCATCGCCCAAAGGCAAACCTGCAGCGGCCCAAGGCGGTGCAGGTGGCATGGCCATTGTGCTCGCTGCCCACCGACCCCTACAAACTGTCAATTGCCATGTTTGTGGCCGAAGTGTTGCACCATGCCATCAAGCAGGAGCCCGACTCGCACACCATATTCAATTACGTGCTGCGCTCGGTGCAGTGGCTCGACGTGTGCCAGTCGGGCTTTGCCAACTTTCACTTGGTGTTTCTGCTGCGCCTGACGCACTTCCTCGGGTTTATGCCAAATGTGGAGGACGCACGCGAGGGCGACTACTTCGACTTGCGGGCTTCGTGTTTTACCGCACAGCAACCGTCGCATGCCGACTTCCTGGCGCCGCGCGATGCGGCCTTGGTGCCGAAACTCATGCGCATGCGCTACGACACCATGCGCTTTTTCCATTTCAATGGTGCCGAGCGCTCGCGCCTGCTCGAGTATATCAACCTTTACTACCGGCTGCACGTGCCAAACTTTCCCGAACTCAAGTCATTGGCTGTGCTCAAGGACTTGTTTGCACACTGAGGCGCCCCGCAGCATGGGGTATTCAAAATCAGCAACAAATACAATACCGCTTTGGGGGATTTTAAGTTGCCTAAACGCGCTGCAAGGAAACGCAAGCACTAAATACTACCACCAAACGCTAACATCAAAACGCTAGCTCTAATGGGGGCGACGCGTCTCGCGTCGGGAAAAAATGCAGCTATTATTTAGTAGAGTTCGTATTCTCATCCTTTCTCTGTCCCGACGCGAGACGCGTCGCCCCCATTAGTGGTAGCGTTTGGTGCTTGAGGCCGTTCGAATTTTTACGTTTCACCAAACAACAATAACATATATATCCCCCTCTATTTTGAACGCTCTACCCACAACGGCCATACACACTACAAGCGCAAGCATCAACAGGGCTATGCCCTTGGTGCTTGCGCTTGTAGTATATCTATATATGTACATCAGAATGTCAGACGGAACATGCCGCGTATGCCCCACTTTTGGGTGCCCGGACGTATATAGTTAAGGCGGTGCACATACTCAATGTGGAATATCTTGAATATGTTGTGAATGCCGGCCACCACCTCAACATACGGCACCTTGCGGTCCATCACGCGCGACTGGTAGTTGAACCCGTCATCACCCCAGTTGCCGGGGAAGTAGAGCAGGCGCTGGTCGTTGGCGTTCTTGTCGAGGAACGGATTGTTCTTGCTGCTGAGTGTGCCCCACAGCACATTGCAACCAATATATTCACGCCATTTCAACTTTTTGAGCAGAGGTATGCGGTTGAATATCTTGCCGTTCAAGTCCCACGAATACATGAGCGACACGTAGCGGTCGTTCAAGAACTCCATGTTGTCGATGAGGTTGAAGGTATTATCCTCCATAATGTACGACAGGTTGGCAGCTGGCATGATGAGCAACGGGAACGGCACTTTGTTCCACTGCACACCACCCTTGAGCGTAAAGTCCATTTTGCCCCACGAGGCCAGCCACAAACGTTTGTACACCCCGGCCTCGGTCAGGTTGTAGGCATAGTCGGCACGGCCAAAGTTGTAGAGGCCGGCGGTGTGGCTGAGCGAGAAGATGGGCGCATCGTTATTCGATGCTATGCGGCGCTGCTTGGTGTTAATCCATTTTACGCCGGGCTGGTAGCGCAGCCCCATGCTCAAGTCGTAGGTGCGCAGATAGGGTAGATTGAAACCTGCCTCACGGCTGATGCCGTCGGCATGCAAGCTTTGGTAGAACAGGTGGCCCGTAGGCGTGTCCTTCGATGTGCGCAACTGCACGTCGAAGCGCAAACCATTCTCCCACTCGCGGTCCCACAGCAGTTTGTAGGTTTCGTAGTACATCATGTGGTCCACCGTGGTCCACTTGAACGAGGTAAACACGTTATCCTTGTCGGTAGGCATAAATTTGTCGGAAGGCGACATCACGTCGCGCGAGTAGTTGAAGGTGAGGTTGTTCACCGGAAACTCGCGTGGCAAATAGGCCTTTTTATTGAACGAATAGGTTACCTCGCCCATGCCTTTCCACTTTTCGTCCTTAAAGCCGTAGGCTATGTAGCCCTTGAGGAACAGGTGCTTGTTAAAGTTGGCCGTGGTTTGGGCCGAAGCACGCAGGCGCAGCCCGTCAACAAAGTTGTGCGTTATCATGGTGTTGACCGGACCGATGTCTACCTTCGACGGCTTGTCGGGGTTCACCGATGTTTCTACAAAGTTCTCAATAAATGCCTTGGCCACCCACAGCACGGGCTTGAAGCCCTTCACGCTTTCGAGCTTCTTGATGAGCTGTTTCATTGTGCTCTCGCTCTTGGTGAGCGAGTCGGCACGGTGCTCCTGCCAAAAATGCTCGTCCTGCATCTGCGCATTGGCCGAGGTGAGCGTCTCGCCCTTGAACTTGAAGGTTTTGTCGGGAATGGGTTCGAAGGCAAAGTTGCTATACTCGGTGTCGCGCTTTACCTGGAATTTGCCGGCCGACTTGGTGATGTGCAGCTGCACAAGCATATTGTCCTTTACAAGCACCTGCTCGCCGGTGGGCAACTGGTCGAAGGTTTGAATGATGCGCATGCTCTGCACAAAGTTCACATCGCTGCGCACGGGTATGCCCATGTCGGCCTTGTAGACGCGGTAAGTGCCATCGGCCATGATGTAAAGGCTGCCCGAAAACCCGAAGTCCTGCGGATTGTTAGGGGTAAAGTCCACCTGTATGCAGCGCTGTTTGCCGTCTACCATCAGTGTGTCTACTATAAAGTAGCGGTAAAACGATATGGCCGTTCGCGACGATATCGGACTGGTAAAGGGGTATTGCAGCAAGCGCACCTCGTCATTGTAGATATCTACATCGGTAAAGCAGTCCTTCAGCATGGTGTTGACAATGTCACCCGTGTTGAGCAGGTCGTTGATGCCATTTGAGCGCTGACCAAGAATGATGTTCTTCTCGCTCTTGGGTTCTTTGCGGTAGATAAGGCGCGTGACGGTTTCGTCCACCGACAGGGGCAGAATGAGTTTGCCCGTCTCGTTACACACCTCCACGTGGTCTTTAAGGAAAGGCAATTTCTTGAATTTGCCTTCTTCAAACACCTTGTCGGTCACATCGTTCAGGGCAAAGGTTATTTTGCTGTATTTGTCTATGCTGTAATAGTCGTGCTGATGCAGGTCGCTGCTCTTCTTAGCCGCTATCACCTTGCGCATGAGTTCAACGGCAGGGTTGTTCTTGCGCGAGTATTTGGTTTTCTTGCCCGTCACCTCTGCCGTGCCGAGCGAGCGGTCCAGCGACTTGAGACGGAACACCAGCGAGTCGGCCACCTCCTTCACCGAAACGGTTTTGGTTTCGTATCCGAGCACCGAAAAACGCAAACGACCGGCTTTGAACGGAAGCGTGAAACGCCCGTCGAAGTCGGTTTGCGTGCCACCACCGTCAACGTATATCACATTGACGAATGGCAGTTTCTCACCAGTTTTACTGTCAATCACCACGCCCGAAATGTTGCGTTGGGCCAATGCGGCACCAATGCAGCCGAGCAGCAAAGTCAAGAGTAAGAATAGTCGTTTCATAAGTTGTGTTGGAAATATAAAGGGCCCCTCCCCTACCCTGCGGAAGGGAGGAACCCCACATTTTTTTGTCATGCCAATGCGTGCGGCCGGGCCATCAGGCCCCCACTTGCTGCAAATCGTGCCTGTTCGGCACACGCAGCACATTGCATGGCGCTGATGCTGGCATCAATCAATTTCCTCGTCTGCCTCGTAGCCACCCATTTCGCGAATGGCATTCTTCAGCATCACATACTGCTGGAAGAGGTGGTTGATAGGCACCTCGCCCTGCGTGTAGTCGTGCATCGGACTCTTGAGGAAGAAGCTCAGGAAGCGCTGCGTGCCATAGCGGCCCTTGCGGGCAGCGAGGTCGGAGAGCAGCACAAGGTCGAGCAACAGCGGAGCGGCCAGAATAGAGTCGCGGCAAAGGAAGTTAATCTTGATTTGCATGGGGTAGCCCATCCAGCCAAAGATGTCGATGTTGTCCCAACCCTCTTTGTTATCGTTGCGGGGCGGATAATAGTTGATGCGCACCTTGTGGTAATAGTTGCTGTAAAGGTCGGGCTGCTTGTCGGCCTCGAGTATGCTCTCGAGCGTCGAAAGCTTCGACACCTCCTTGGTGTGGAAGTTGGCAGGCTCGTCGAGCACAAGGCCGTCGCGGTTGCCAAGAATGTTGGTTGAGAACCAGCCGCTCAACCCCAGGCAACGAGTGCCGATGATGGGGGCAAAGCCCGACTTGACAAGGGTCTGGCCCGTTTTGAAGTCCTTGCCGGCAATAGGCATCTTGGTTTGTTCGGCCAGCTCCCACATGGCGGGAATGTCCACCGTGGTGTTGGGGGCACCCATTATGAAGGGGGCACCCTCCTTCAAGGCTGCATAAGCATAGCACATTGAGGGGGCAATGTGCTCGCGGTCGTCAGCCTTCATGGCTGCCTCGAGGGCCGAAAGTGTGCCGTGCACCTGTTCGTCGATGGGCACATATATTTCGGTTGATGCGGCCCAAATCACTACCACACGGTCAACGCCCTTTTCGGCCTTGAACTGGCGGATATCCTGGCGCAGGGCCTCAACCATGTCCCAACGTGTGGCACAATCCTTCACATTGTCGCCATCAAGGCGCTTGGCATAGTTGTGGTCAAAGGCGGCCTTCATGGGCACAATGGCCTTGAGCTCGTCGCGCACCGGCTCAATGTCGCGGTCGCGCAGCACCTCGGCATTGAGGGCGCTCTCATAGGCATTGGCCGGATATACGTCCCATGCACCAAACACAATGTCGTCGAGCTGGGTCAACGGCACGATCTCGCCATAGTGCAAGTATTGCTTGTCCTTGCCGCGGCCTACGCGGATTTTGTCATACTGAGTCATTGAGCCAATGGGCTTGGCCAGGCCTTTGCGGGCCATGAGCACACCGGTCATAAAGGTGGTTGTTACCGCACCAAGACCGACGCACATCACGCCTAATTTTCCTTTTGCAGATTCCATACGAATATTACTGAGTAAAAAGGTTGTTATTATAAAGATATAATGCTTGTTGTTTAGGAAAATGCTGTCCGTGCACTTCATACTACACGGCGCAACTGCAAAGGTGCAAAAAACCTCTTTGCCATGCAAAGTTTTACGCCAAAATTATTGGCCGATGCAGTGTTTATGGAACACATTAAGGTAAAAACAGACACTTTTTATGCGTTGGCGGAATTAGTAAACAAGTTGACAAGTTAACGGGTTAACATGTAAGTTTACCAAGCTTTTTAAGCTTCTTACCATTATGACTTTAACATAATAACTCAACTTTCGGATTTAGCAAGTGCGGGCTGAAAGCCCAATGTAATCCATAGCACTAAACGCTACCACTAAACTCAAGCACAAACTCGAGCACCAAACGCAAGCACCAAACGCAAGCACTAAACGCAAGCACTAAACGCAAGCACTAAACGCTAACACTAAACGCTAACACTAAACGCAAGTTCTAAACGCTACCTCTAATGGGGGCGACGCGTCTCGCGTCGGGCATCAAGGTTTAGGCTCACAGATAGGCATGTAATTAGTGCTGTCAGAGAGCCTTTATTTTAGTGTATTAGCCTTTGCCTTAATGCCCGACGCGGGACGCGTCGCCCCCATTAGTGTTAGCGTTTAGTGCTTGCGTTTAGTGCTTGCGTTTAGTGCTTGCGTTTAGTGGTAGCGGAACCTTTACCATACTACAAAAGCTTTACTTGCCGAGTATCTTACATCTTGCACTAACACACTGTAACTCATTGGTTATCAACACTTTATTTAGTGTAAGATGCTACCAATTTCACCTACACGCAACCTACACAACCCTCATGCTACCACACGGCACAAACACGGGAGGGCGATCTCACGGCATAGGGGAACAGAAAAATCTGTTGCTCCGACTGATTTTTCTGCGTCCCTGTGCCGTATTATCTACTGCATACGTCCATGTTGACTGCGAGGCTGCGGGGTAAGGTGTGTAAGATGTGTGCAAGGGTGTGTAAGATACTTTGAAATCATCTTACACTCTTGAAACATCTGTATATCAACTTGTTACGCATAAAAAGTGTAAGATGGCAGTAAAAACACACGCACTCTTTTACATGAGGGATGACGGGAAGAGAGCAAATATTTGTGTACGAACTGTACGCCGTGCGCGACTGGTCTACAGCGCGCTGTACTTCCTTGGCCGCAGCAGCCGCCGTCACAAGGTGTTCCTTGCCGTCGAGCGTGAGGTGCAGGCTGAATGTTATGTCGTTTTCCCCATCTTTTTTACTATATACAATTATATTTGCCTATATTTGCGGCATGTGTCTTAATAATCTGCGATTATGAGCAAATTTCCAAAACGAATAGACGCGCGGCTCGAAATCAAAATAACCGAGAGCCCCGAAACTGACCCTAAGCGCATAGCCCTTGAGCGACGCATGAACCGGGCTGGAGCGGTGTGCGTGTTATCCTTGATAGCCGATTGTGTCGTCATTACAATTCTTTGCAATGTGTATATCTGCGACTTTCTGCTGTTCTTATTTGCGGTACTATTTCTTGTGTCTGTCATATCATGGTCTATTGCGTGGTCGGCGCGCCAAGCGCTTGATGGCGACTGGACTATGCCATGGTGGATGGGGAGCAGCGATTATTAGCCCACCCCCGCCACCAGCGCAGCAAACCGCGCCCGTGCCTCCTCCTTTGTGGGTTGAGGTGCGGGCGCGGTTTCGTTTTTACCGCGTGCCTTGGTGTCCCATGGCAGGGGCAGCAGAATTTCACCATTGCCATGCAGTCTTTATCTGTAACGAGGTATCGTTTCGAAAGAAAAGATATACCATTGGATATCCATGACTCTAACAGTTTGTTTACGCATTGCTTACGCAGAAATCGGAGGGAATTTCTTACCCCACACAAGCACTTCATTCCACTTTGATAAAGCCGTTTTGCTGGCTATCTATCAACTGCTTAAGATATCTGTCTCTTTTTATCTCTTCCATATCATTTCTCATTTTTGCCAATATTAGCACTTTTCGGTAATGCAAAGATGGTAGATTTAATTCATGTCGCCAAGCCATCACGACTAAAAAATGCCAATTCTGACATTTTTTAGTCGTGCAAGATAGTATGTACACGGAGTTTTTTGGCAATATTGCCACTTTTTCCTTGTATTAGATAGTATACGACTCGTTTTCAAGTTTAATTTATGCTTCTACAGCAAGTATGATAGTTAAGCAACCTCAAAGAAACTCCATTTATTTGGCAATATATAAAAAGCCATGACCTATGCTATCGTTATGCATTTAGGGCAAGCCATGACCATATAGACATAAAAATATAACTGGTAAAGCCAAGGTAGATGATGCTGATATGGAATAGGTAACCAACAACAGGAAGAAACTCATTGAAAACGAGTCCAAACTTCTTGAAGACCACCGAAAGGCGAATAAGGAAATCCTCACTCGCCATTTCTATGATATGTCTAATATGATGTCAAGAAATGAAGGAGTTTGGTTGTCGAATGGTTGGGTAAAGACTTTGCTTTGGATATTCTTGCCGTGTTTCCTTTATACAATCTTTTCAGTTATCTATTTTGTCGCATCATACATAGACAAGTAAGTGGAGGATGGGGTGAATTGAAGTCACCTCATCCTTCACAATACATCGTGTCATAATGAGAAAGAACTAATCATAAACTTGTTGAAGACTAATAGTTGCGTCTGTATACCCTTGGGCAGATGCTTTTCTCCACCAGTATTTAGCTTGGTTTATGTCTTGGGGTACCAGGGTCTTATAATCTGTAATTTTTTCGCGATAAACATACACACTAGTAGCTCTTTGGCTATCCCAATACTCGCGTATTACGTTTTCTTTATCACTCATATATTCAGTTGTAGACTTAGTTTTCCAATGCCAACCACATTCAACAGATATGCCGTCACGATACATACATCCCAGTTTGTATTGAGATTTTGGGTCATTCAGATTTGCCCCTTTTTTGAATAATTCTACAGCTTTATACGGATTACAATTAACACCTATTCCTTGTTCGTATGCAGTACCTATTTCGCCAAATGCTTTTGGATAGCCATTCTTTGCAGACTCGTTAAACCAATACACAGCTCGCGTTGTGTCTGAAAGCCAATATGAGTTTTCACCACCAAGCAACATCATTCCCATAAAATATTGTGCCTTTGCGTTATTTTCCTTCGCTTTTGCAATGATAAAGTCACTTGCCTTTCCACAATATCCGTCTTTTGTAGATTGGTCTTCAAATCTGAGCAAAACAGTCATGCGTCCTTCTTCAATTTTGGGATATTCTCTTTCCCATGGATAAGAAGGTCGGCTAATCTTTATAGCTATATCCAATTTCGTAGAATCATTGGTCGTGTTGTACTTATTTATTATATCGTTATACGCCTCTTTTAGATATTTTTCGGGAAGGTACTCATCATAATAGTATGAATATCCAGCTATTCCACCACCAATAACTGCGCAAATTGTAATAATTATGATGAAATAGCGTAAAACGACTCTTTTTACTCGCCTAAACTTATTTTTTTGAACATTTGAAAAGCGAATGTTTACAAGTTTCTTAAAAGGTAGGCATAATAAGCCTAATATGGACAATATAACAGAAGCTAAAAATTCCATATATTGTATCGTCTTTCTTTTGATACCAATGATGCCTTGTCCAACTTCTCCTTGTGGCTTGCCACAATAAGTACAAAATGGCGCATCTTCATCAATGAGTTTGCCGCAGTAGCGACAATATACTTGTTTCTTATCCATGAGCATTATCTTTTATATTAAGCGGCTGGTAAAAATAGACATTACAACTCTTTGCCACAATATTTACAATAAGTGGAGCTATCATAGTCTACTTTCTTTCCACAATGTCTACAATATTTGACAACATCCATACTTGATGTTTCTTCCTTCTTGTTTTGCTCAGTATGAGGCAAACTTGTACGGGCGGACACATCATCAGTAAGTGGTTCTTTGCTTTCTTTATCCGAGCCATTCATATTAAAGTATTCGTTCTGATGCATAAATCGCGTATCTTCTTCTGTACCAATATTGGTTTCTGTCTCAAATCTTTTATCCATCATCTTGTGAATGGCGGCAATTCTTTGTTGTTCGGCTAATTGCGTTCTCTGCTTATTCAATCTCTTTGCCTTTATCAACGCATAACCTGACATCAAACAGAAAAGTCCTGGTGCAACTAATTCGGGTGCGTCAAAATAGTGGAAGTTTGTTGCAGAACAATAAAACGCGTACATCAGCAATCCATAGAAAAATCTAAGAATCTTCTTCCACCATTTTCTATCTGACTTTTTGTAAAAGAAGCAATATGCAGCCAAGGCCAAACTTGAGAATACGTTGGTTATGCCCATAATTGCACGACTCTGCTCGGAAGTAGTATACCCCCATACAACATATTTGTCAGAAGTTCTAACAATTTGATTGGCACTATAAGAGAAATCTATAGTTTGCTCCGGGTATTGCACTTGCGTTAGCCAATATATGCCCGTAGCAAGGCACGAAATGGCTAACAGTATATTTATACCACCGATGATTTTGAATATAATGTGTTTCTGTGGTGATGTTTCCACAGAGTTACAACTTGCCATCTTCATCATGGTGTAGATATAAGCTATACCGAAGACAACGATAAGCAATAGACGACTGATAAATTGATCTTGTAGCATATTCGAATGTTTTTAGTTGATTGATAATAAGTTCTGCGGTACTTTACAATGGTTCCTAAGTATGGTATATGGTAGTGTGAGAGAAAATTGCTTGGCTGAAGCTTTTTCTCGGTAGACTAATACCATATTAGAATGGGATAATGCGAGCATACCAATGAATTCCTGTACGTCCTTGTCTTGTGCAAGTTCTTGGACGAAGGCATCCATAAAGTCCAAATCTTCCTCTCTGTCTTTTAGTCTTTTTATGTCTTTCGCGCCTTCTTCATTGACCTTATATACAAAAAGGAGATTATTTCCTTCGCACTTTATTGATTGTAACAAGCAACTTTCGTCTTTTACATCTCCAACGATACTATTTATCGCCACCGTTGTTGCTTTGGGGGAGTCACTTGTTGTGACGGGTAATTTCAGGTTGGCAATTTTAATCTGCATATCAATCACCTTCTTCAAAGCAGTTGTCGGAGATAACTTGCAAGAATCAACAAATGCGCTAAGTTCTTTGCCTGTAATATTCCATGACATGGATTTCTTGTTCTCCGTTGAGATCTTGAAACAGATGTTCAAACCTTTAGTTTCCAAACTGTGCGCGAAAGTATTCCCTAAGTTTCCTTGACCATTCATTTCTATAAAGGAGTATTTCAGCATATCCTTAAATTCATCATAGTTGTCTGAATATACTTGAATAATTCTGTCATCACCTTTCACACTGACGGCATAAGTTATTGTTTCATCCGCAAACGACATGCTGTCCAAATAACCTATCGTCCCAATTTCACGAGGCAAGTCCGTATTACATTCAGCAATGATTTTGGATAAACGCATCTTTTCGTTAAACGTTAACTTTGAACGAGGTATATTTAAGGCGATAAAGATGCCTGTGAGTGTACAGGCAATAAATATAGCTATTATATACTTGAATAGTTTATCCATATCACTCAACACTTATAGTACCACCATCAACATAAACACTACCAGACACGACACGAACATCTTGTGTTACAGGTATTATTCCCAAATTTTGAAGGACCAACATCCAAATGCCAATAGCGATGATTACTAAAATGCTTTTTAGGGATAAGTTCTTCAATTGATTCTTCTTATAATTCCTGTTTGTGTTATTGATAGGTCTTCCACAATTCGGGCAAAAAGTAGAATCCTCGGGGATTTCTTTTCCACAATTTTTACATTCCATAGTACAAAACACATCTCCTCGCCCCATCGGAGAGCTAAAAGTTTTTTATAGTTTGATATACAAAAAATAAGAAACGTGAAGCCAGTCCTGTCACTCGTTCCACTTGTTAAGGCCTTCGCATTGCCCGGATTGTCGAAACGAGCAACGCCGAAAGCCCCACGTTAGTGTAAGTATATAATTCACCCTCTTGACAACGAGCGGTATAACCGTCCGAAGCCAATGAGGGCTGTATACAATACACCCCATGAGGCGTTCCCGTTGCTTTGTTTTTGACAATCCATAGAGTTTGCGAAGTTCTAACAAGTCAAAACCTAAGCGTACAGTTACGCCTTATTATGTATATGTCTGCCCTACCTCTGCCCATTGGGGCTTTCGGTATGAGTATAGACATCGCAAAGGTAAGGTCTTTATGTGACAATATATAATGTTTCAGTGAAAAAGTTCTTGAAAAGAAGCAAACACCTCATATTGCCCATAAAACGATCTCCGAAGTAGACCTTATAGAATATTGTTGAGTATCACAGTGTAAACATCTCCAACTCAAACAGTTTGTTTACGCAGGATTTAGGAAGTGAGCAGAACTTCTAACAATTCATTGGCAAGTTTGTTGTCTACCACTTTTATCACATTGTCATCTTCTGTTGCATAGCCAAGAGCATTTATAGCACCATACCATACGATAGCTTTGTCTATGATGGTTGTGCACAGTTTTACTTCTGGCAATATTCTTACAGATAATCCTCTTTGCAAAAGGTATTCTGTTTCAGGGTTACTTGCTGTCGTGATAATAAGAACTTCGATTCCAATATGAGCCAACTCTCTCAACTGATTGACCAAAACATTACGCTCTACCCTATATAACTTGGGAGAAGAAACAACGATAGAGCGCTTGGCATCTCCAATACTTGAAGCGTAAGGATGGTAAAATGTTCTACCGTTGAATATCTGCTCCTTACTAACAGGCATGCCTATATCTTTCACATTGTCAAACAATGTGGGCGAATGTCGGGAAATGATTTTATATCCAATGGAAGCGTAACCCTTCAGTCGTTTCCTGTACATATTGTCGCAGACAGGCTCATGAATGTCAATGTAATCATAGATGCGCACATCTGTCTTTCCCTCGTTTTCACGGTGCAATCGGCCCGCATATTGGGCGACAAGACCTTTCCATGAAATAGGAAGAGCAAGGAAAAGCGTGTCAAGACGCGGATAGTCAAACCCTTCGCCTACATATTTTCCCGTGGCAACTATCGCCAAAGGTTCTTCGCTGGAAATCTCATGCAGGTGTTGCTGCGTCTCCCGTTTTTCTTTCGTACTTCCTGTCCCTGTCAATGTCACAACATTCTTCACTTTACCCCTCAACTTTTCGGCTAATATAGTGACATGAGCAGTTCTGTTGGTCAGAATGATAGGCGTTCTTCCAGCTTCAACAGCCTTACACACATCTTCTGCTATGAGCGTATTGCGTATTTCGTCTTCTGAAAGCAACTGATACAATGTTGTTATAGACTGCTTATCATCAGTAATGGAACGGTATGATGTGAATCGAGGAATGAGATACCTCTCAAATGATTGTTTCGTTATCTGACTTTTTGCATCGGCAGAGAAACGAATGGGACCACATTGCATAAAAATGATAGGCTGATGTCCATCTTTTCGGATAGGGGTTGCCGTCAGGCCATAAATGGTATGTGCCTTTACGCCCTTCAGTACATTCTCAAATGTTATAGACGACACATGGTGACATTCGTCTACTATTACCATTCCGTAGTTTTCAACAATAGGCTTTACGCTATCGCCATCAAGACATGACTGGATGAGTGCGATATCAACAATGCCATGAAGCGAGTTGTCAGTAGAGTCGAGACAGCCTATTGGGGAGAATTTCTTATGGCGGCCACGCTTCTTCGGCACTGGTGGTTCTACATAGTCAATACTCAAGAACTCCGTCAAGCGTTCATGCCATTGGGCAAGCAATGCCTTTGAATGGACGAGAATGAGAGTGTTCACCTTTTTTCGTGCAATGATTGCGGCCGCTGTAACTGTTTTTCCAAATGCTGTAGTAGCGTGAAGCACGCCATTACTGTGCATTAGCAATGCGTTGATAGCTGCCAGTTGTTCTTCTCGTTCTTTACCTTGAAAAGAAACAGATATCGGCGTACCGTGGTTGGTCTCGTCAACAATATTATACTTTACTCCATTCTCATTGAGGAAAGAAAGAATTGCATCTTCGCAACCGCGAGGCATGGCAAGATAGTCGTCTGTGATATCAAAACACGAGATAATGCGAGGTGTAGAATATGTGGAAAGTCGCAGTGCCTGCTTGCTATAAAACTCAGGGTTCTTGAATGATGCTATTCTTTTAAGGTGATTCAGAACTTTTGCCGAAACAGCCTTTAGCGGAATATAAATCTTATCGGCTTTGGTGATTTCTATTTCGGAATAAAAATCGCCCTTGGAAATATCTTGTGGTATAGGAATAACCCAAGGCTTGCTTTCACTTGAAGTTGTGAGTGCTCCAAGTTCTTCACTGACATGTAGGTTTAGCAGCATGTCAACTTTTGTATCCTTCACCTTGTTAATGTTATAAAGGAAAGCCCATTGGTCTTTGTACGCCAGAAAATCGCCATCTACGAAAACACTATTTCGTCTTTTACGAGCCTGTCCTTGCAATGGCAAGGCGACCAAGTTGCCAAAACCTCCTTCAGGCATTCTGTCTTGGTTTGGAAAAAATCTGTCGTATGAATTGAAGGACATACGACCATTATGTCGCATAGCCTCTGTAAGGATGGCATTTCCTAATCGTCTTGCCTTGAAAGCTGGTATTGGCTCCTCAAAGAAAATCCATACATGGGCACCGTTACCTGAGCGCGAGCGTTCAATGGCATAAGGAATATTCCATTCTTTGCATACTCCAACAAATGCAAGGACATCGTCTTTATAGCCACGCTTGCAGCTCTTGTCATCGAAATCGGTACAAAGAAAGGCGCAGTTGTTATCGGGCATGATGGCATACAGTCCGACAACATCACAACAGTTCTCGTCCTTGCCCTCCAAATGACGATAGAGGTCTTGATAAGTGAGTGGCGCGAAATGTCTGTTAGGACAATCTGCACATTTGTATTTCTTTTTGTCGCATACGCCTCGCCTCCATTCATTGATACAGACAGGTTGGTAACCGCTCTTGCCAGTTGTTTTGCTGAACCATCTTCGCGCAAACACATCTTCTCTGCCCTTGAACAAGGAATGAAAAATGCCAACACGCTCCTCTATGGAAAGTTTGACAGATGGGAGAGTGATGGGTGAATATGCAACGACCTTCTCCTCCACATGCTTGGGCTTATATTCTATGCCGTGCGCATACAGAAGCGATTTCAACACCTCATTCTCTTGCCGAAGAGCCTCATTCTGCTGGAGAAGATGGTTGCATTTCTCTTGAATGTCTTCCATAATAAGAGTCTGTTTTGAGGGTTTATGTGCTGTAACCTCACGGAATTTTTCTGGAATAAAAATTTTCCGCAAGCTCACCAGCGACTGTAATAGACTGATTGTCAGCACAAATACATATGTAGACTTAGCTTATATCTTACGGAAAAGTGCTTGTAACCTCACGGAATTTAATTATATTTCCGTGAGGTGCCATACGGAAGTAACTTCATTTCTTTCAGTCCATATTTTTCCTGCTTTCTGAAATCTTGAATAGGGTTTCAAGTGATGGTTGTGTAGTGTTGGTACACCACTTGCTTACAGTTGCAGGATCTTTGCCTAATGCTTCTGATAGCCATCGGGCAGTTCTCTTGTGCTCAACGAGAACAACCTTTATGCGATTGAAATCTTTATCTTCCATAAGACTAATAATTTCTGCAAAAATACAATATCGATGGGAGATCTTTGAATAAATAGTAGTAAAAGCAGGGATATTAAACAAAGTACTTTGTGTAATATTCAATATTGGTGATAGTCAAGTAAAACGTACGGCAAATATCTTTGCACGGTTTTTTATGTAACATTGCCACTTTTTCCGCACAAAGCGTCATGTACAACTCTTGTTTTTAATACAAGAATGACAATTAAACGACCTCAAAGAAACTCCATTTACTTGGCAATATATTAAGAAACCAAATGTCAAAATTACCAACGGAAAACCATCAAATCCTTTCCAATGTTTGCAAAACTGGAAAGTATTTGATAGCTTTGCGCAAAAAATCAATAGTATGGTAATTGAAAGAACTCCAGAAATAAATAAGGAAGATTTATTTGAAGCTATAATATCTCCTCCAAATATACAAATCGAAGAGATTGTGGAAAAAATCAATAATTCCTTCGATTATTGGGATACTGTAAAATACAAAAAGTGCCCTGCCGGATATACACCTACGCGACTGTGGACCTTTGTCAAAGCCTCCAGACTAAAAAGTATGGTGAAAGTATGGGAGAAATACGGCGTGAATTTGAGTTTGACAAATGTGATGCAGAGAATGTGTCATGAATTTGACATGTTTTGGGGAGGAAGTTGGGGAGCAGACTCAACTATTGATTCCAAAAATAAGGAACAATATCTTGTTAGCTCGTTAATGGAAGAAGCCATATATTCCAGTCAAATGGAAGGAGCCGCAACAACAAGAAAGGTCGCCAAAGAAATGCTTAAGAAGCAAATGACTCCGAGAGACAAATCCCAACAAATGATTCATAATAACTATCAAACAATTCAATTTATTGTTGACCATAAAGATGAACCTTTGTCCGAAGGGTTGTTATTGCAGATACATCGTCTAATGACAGAGAAAACCATGCAGAATCCTGATGACGCAGGACGTTTTAGGAATAATAATGACGTTGTGGTAGAGAATGGTATCACGCATGAAATTGTTCATACTCCGCCTTCCTATACGGAAATTCCTCAGTTTGTAGATGATCTCTGTGAGTTTTTTAATGAGAAAAATAACAAACAATTTATTCATCCTATCATTCGTGGAATAACTATCCATTTCATGATATCCTATGTCCATCCTTTTTCTGATGGTAATGGACGTACTGCTAGAGCTATGTTTTATTGGTACATGTTAAGACAAGGATACTGGTTGACAGAATACCTCTCCATCTCAAGAGTTATTGCCAAATCAAAAAAATCCTATGAAAAAGCGTTCTTATACACAGAGGCTGATGACATGGATATTGGTTACTTTGTTTCGTACAATCTAAGAGTGTTGGAACAATCTTTTAAGCAATTACAAGATTATATCAAGAGAAAACAAAACGAAAAAAAAGCAGCATATATATATTTGCGCATGGGTGATTTCAATGAACGTCAAGCACAAATTATTAAATTATATGCGGATGATCCTAAAGCATTAATAACGATAAAAGATCTGCAGATAAAATTTGGAATTAGCCCAACCACTGCAAAAAGCGACATCATTGGCTTGCTGAAAAAAAATATTATAACAGAGATCGCATTAAACAAAGTGAAAAGGGCTTATATTAGAGGAGAAGGGTTAGACTCTTTGCTATCCCAATGATATATCTTATGGGCAATCATTGTATCAAATTCTTTCCAGTTTTGCAAATACTGGAAAGGATCTGATATTTTTGAATGCTTTGAATTATGCAAACCCATTTCACCAGTATGAAGTGCCAATTTGGCATTTCAAGATTGTATGGTTGCTGAATATCACAGAGAATCATTGCGTAAACACACCTAACTCAAACAGTATGTTTGCGCTACTATACGGAAAAAGCAGTTACGAATGTCGTAACTGCTTCATTTTCAATGTGGACCAGCTAGGGCTTGAACCTATGACCTCCAGATTATGAGTCTGAGAGAATGATATTTTATAATTTTTTATATTGATAAATTTCGTTGATACACAACGTTTTGCTAATTTTGTGGCAGTTTATGATATGCCAAGAAATCCTATATCAAAACGTCTGTGTTTTCCCATTGTTTTCCCGAAAAGCATAGGAATATAGGGCGTATGGGAGGGATATTAGGGAACTTGTTTTCCCATTGTTTTCCGAAATTCGGGATGATTGGCAAGTTGGGACCTACAGACTATTGGCAAAATGGCAAAGAAACTGGATACTACTTACAAGAGTGCAAGGTATGGAAGTTGTACTTACGCCCTTATTCTCGACAAGCGTCACCCTAAGAAAGATAGGGATACGCTTCCTGTTGCAATGCGCTATACCATAGATCGAAAATCATGGTATAGTTTTGTTGCTGGTGAGTTCACAGAGGAGGATTTTGCGAAAATTTGCACACTGAGTGCAAAGGCTGTTCGCTCGGAACTCTATGAAAAGAAGATGGAGTTTGATACCATCTTCGATGCTCAGACCGAGATGATAGAACGTTTGGGCAATAGTCTGTCGCTCGAACGTATCAAGGTTGTTGTTACAGGAGTGGATTCCACAAAGGAAACGTCATTCATAGGCGTTTGGGAGAAAAAGATCAATTTCTATCTCACGGATAATAATGGTGAGCGTTGCACCACCGCAGAATCATACGAGTGTGCCTTGAAGTCCTTTCTGAAAATTATGTGGGATAGACCTGTCGTTGGCTTCAAGGTCGACAAAGAAGACATAGAATATTGGAACAATGGCATGATGAATGGCGTAAAGGACGAAGCAGGCAACATTGTCGGCAAAATTAGCAACACTACGCGTGGAATATACCTTCGTTCTTGTCGGGCCGTTTGGAATGAGTGCGTGTCTATGGGTTACCTCACCAATCAAGAATACCCCTTCTCCAATATCCAGAAGAAGAAATTGGTGTCTATTCCTGTTGGAGAGTCGAGAAAGCATTGCTATCTGACAGTAGAACAAATGACCGAATTGTATCGAGTGTTCATTGAGAAACGTTATCCCGATACTTGGAAAAGTGGATATGCGGAAAAGGCGCATTATTCATTGGGATTGTTCCTTGCCCAATATCTGTGTAATGGCTTTAATCTTGCCGATGCTGGCGAATTGACTTATTCTCAATATTATTTCGACACTGGTAGAAAAGCCTTCAAGTTTAAAAGAGTGAAGACCACAAATCGCACGGAAGGTGGTTCTGAGGTGATTATTCCCATAATAAAGCCTCTCCAGCGGATTCTTGACGAGATTGCTGCTGAGCCAACGCTCAATGGCTTTGTTTTTCCTGATATTCTGCAAGGTGCAACACTGAAAGCTGATAAGCGCAAACGAATCTCACAAGAGAACTCCAATGTGCAGGACAGAATCATCAAGATTTGCCAAGATGTGCTTCATTGGGAGGTGCGCCCATCGGGAACATGGTGTAGACATTCATACGGAACAAATCTTTCCCATGCACGTGTGGAACAGAGATACATATCCGAAAGTATGGGACATTCAACCAATCATTCGATAACAGATAGGTATATTGCCCAGTATCCTTTGGAGACGCAATTTGAATATAATAGCAAACTCCTTGACTTGGAGCCAAAGATAACGGAGGAGGACATCAACAATATGACGGAAGAACAGAAAACAGCAATGCTTCTGAAACTTTTGACGAAAAAATAATCACATTCAATATATAAAGGTCTAACATGGCAAACGAAATATTAACATACACTCACGAAGGGATGGAACTTCCTTTTGAGGATTGGAGCAGCACGTTTCACTCTTTCAGCGACTTGGCATCCATCATTCAAACGACCCATGATGCAGCCCAGTCATCGGCTGTAAGGGCTATCAACCGTATGCAGACCATGCGCAACTGGCTCATTGGTTATTACATCGTTGAGTTTGAACAACATGGCAAAGACAGGGCTGAGTATGGTGCTCACCTGCTGAAGAAACTGGAGGAACGGGTGGATAGGAAAGGACTCAATGTTACTTTGTTTCAGACTTCTCGAAACTTCTATAACCTATACCCACAAATGGAAGGGCTATTCGTTCCAAATAAAATTTATTCAACGTTGTCGAATAAATCAGGGAATCGTATTCCTTTGATGGATAAATCTGCTGATGCCCAGTTTAATACAAATTGTGCGACAGCGTCGCATAATTTTCAGACACCACCAGAAATGATAGTCTCACGCTTGTCTTTTTCTCATATACGAGAGATTATGAGCGTGGATGACCCTCTTGCTCGTTACTTCTACGAGCAGGAATGCATCAAGTGTACATGGTCTGTTCGCGAACTTCGCCGTCAGATTAGCACCAACCTCTATTTCCGTACAGGTATTAGTGACAACCCAGAGAAAATACTTTCCCTGCCCTCTGTGCAAGGACATGACTTTGCTGCGTTGCAGATTCGCCAACCTTTCACCTTTGAATTTTTAGGATTGAAGGCGCAGGAAATAGTGGACGAACACGATTTGGAGGATGCGCTAATCACCCATCTGCAAGAGTTTATCCTCGAATTGGGCAAAGGCTTCTGTTTTGAGGCTCGCCAAAAGCGCATCATTATCGATGACGAGTATTATTACCCCGACCTTGTGTTCTACAATCGCATTCTGCATTGTGGTGTTATCATCGAATTGAAGAACGAGGAGTTTTCGCATGAGAACCTCGGACAGCTCAATGCTTATGTGTCATATTACAAGGAGAATGAGATGCAGCCAGGGGATAACCCTCCTGTCGGCATATTGCTCTGCACACGAAAGGGAAAGAAAATGGTGGAGTATGCCCTTGCTGGCATGGATAACCAACTCTTTGTTTCCACCTATATGCTCCAGTTGCCAGACAGAAAGACCTTGGAAGATTTCTTGTTGAAGCAGTTGGGTGAATGAAACGTTTTCTCAAATTGCCACCTAATAGCAGTAACATAGCAGATGGAGATAAGAAATTTCAAAAAGAACGCCATGAGGGATGCGCTTGACAAAGTGCATTTTTGGAAGCAGGAACACCAAGAGGATTACTCACGCTTCTCATTGAATATGATGAAGATGATGCGCAACGATTTCAGCCAAATTGAACGCATATTCAAAATGGCTGCGAAATATGTGCCTACATCCGTGCTTATTGAGTGTCGGAAACTATTTGTGTCCAACACAGATACCGTTCTGTCAGATGAAGAAAAGACAGCCGTGGCTATACGTGTTGTCGATGAAATGATGGCTTTCACTGGCTATCTGCGATTGGGTTTCTATTCCGAAGTTATTGGTAGGGATAAGAATGAAACAAACGAAGACCTAATCTTGATAAGGGAATATGGTCTTGTTGACAAGGATATGAGTGAGGAAGATGACGATCATCTTTATATCCCTTATGTCTCAGCTAAAGAGTTTTGGGATTCGTTGCCTTCCCTCGTACAAATGGCTGTATTCAATTTTAGCAAAGGGCATACAGCGGAAGAACTTGCAACAATATCAAAGCGAATAATGCTGTCTGCCATTCATGCTCTCCCAGAAATGTATTTCCGTCTTCGTGAAGAAATCTTTGAGGAACGAAATACATTGCTGATGTGTACGCTCTATTATATCTGCTTTGACCATGGACTACCCAAGAGTGCAACGGCATTGAGCAAAGTAAGTCTTAACGACAAACAACTTTCCATCGTGCGTGAATGTGTCAAAACAATTGTAGTAAATCTTGTGGAAACCAGCGTTACGCAAGGTCTTGACAAGAAAGCAGAATGGACAAAACAAAGTAAGGAAATAGAGGACATAGAATTTCGACAGACTATAAAGAATGCCCTTGACAATACGAAAGGGAAGCATGGACGCAGAACCATTCTGCAAGAAGAACTGAGTATTGATGATATCCTAATAGCAGAAAATAAGGCAGCATTGAAAGAAACCATCTTAGTTGCCCTAAACAACATGGAGCATGAATACGAGACTGCTTACATCAAGGCTGCACTTTTGCGCACCAACCACCTTGATTCAAAGACCTCCTTCGCCACTTTCCTACGTGCAATAAATCAGTTATCTAGTCGAGAATACAAGTACGACCCAGCCCAAAGGGTAGATTCGTTCATCACTATCAACCACAAAAAGTTTGCTGTGTCAAGTAGCTCTAAGTGGCAACGTGCGAGAAGAGTTATTTCGGGGTTGGTTGAGGGGTTTGAGAAATCTCAAATCCACAACTAAGCCTTTCAACGTCCTTCTTCCATGAAATGGAACGATCTACACCTTAGACCGAGGGTCGAGTCGATTACAGAAGAGTATGTGGAGTCAAATTGCTCCACGACCCGAAAATATTCCTCCAAAAGGAGTGAGTTTCTCAGATTTAATATGTATTTTTGCCATATCTATCGTTGAATTCTCTTTTTTGTTTTGCAACACTAAGATAAGTGAATTCTTCGACATGGCGAAATTCTGGGCCGCTCGGCTCTGCCGCTTGCCAAAGCAAGAGCTTTTTGTTGCTCAGGTACTTAAAAAGTTTAAGTTATAATAGTGTAGCGGAATTAAGGTTTATAAATGAACGATATAAAATTTAACATATCAGAACATTGGCTTCCTGTCAATGAAAAACAGTGAAGTTTAGATAAGGACACTTTAAGAATTAAGGTGTCTGGTATTAATTATCACACAAAACCGGATACAAGCTATTGGGGAGTTTTTACTGGTAGTATAAGGCTAGAGCCAAACAACCCATATGATTCTAATGCTATTGGTTTCTATAAATCTGATGGACAACTTTTGGGGTATGTACAAAAAGAGTTGCAAGATTATGTTGGAAAATTTACCAAAGGAAGAGAGTTGGATTGTGTAATTGTAATAACACCATTCTTTTCAAAGGAAGGTAAGATTCAAAACCAAGCACATGCTACAATCCTTAAGTTTTTCGAGGATGATATAGAATATGCAACAGAAACGATTAATAGAGTTACTGAAGATGTTGGTAATGATGCGCTGATTGAAATGACGCATTTTGAAAACGAATTGTCTTCGCATGGGAATTTACAATCAAATGATGATGTTATAGACGATAACAAAGATTTGGGCAATACGGTTTTTAGATATGACGATTACTATAAGTTTAAACAATGTGACAAAACAGGAAAGAAATCATATGATACCCTCACGGTAAAAATTGAGAATGCAGATTGGTATTTCGATAGGAAGAAATGGCAAGCAGGAGTTTTTAGTGGATATGTAGATGTTGTGCATATAGAAAGTCTAAATCAATATGGTATATATAGAGATGATAACACTCTTGTAGGATGTCCTGATAGTTTTGAATTTGATGATGAAATAAAAGAATTCACAGAAGGGCATCGAATCTTCTGTATTTTTATGCTTGTTCCACACATAGATACAAAAACTTCGTGTATTGATATAAAAGGAAAAGCTGTTCTAATCAAGTTCTTTGAAGATGAAAGGGAGTACGCCTATAAATTATTTGAAGATGTAAGAACACGACTTGCAAATAATGCCGTTGTGGAATATAAGAAATTCACAACAAAAAAAGCTGAGTTAGAAGACTGTGGGATATCAGTATTACTAAGTTGGTCATTTGATACTCGCAGATATAAATTTGATGATCAAGAAACAACCTACCTTGATGATAGCGGAAAACCTCAAAAGTCCCATAGTGGATGTTCTGCACTTGTAGCAATATTTGCGACTGTATCAATATTGGTTATTGTCTTTACGATGCTTATTACAATAGTTCGTTAAACCCGCATTAAGTTAGGAGGATTTCCTTGTAGCATATGGATAGAAACCGTTTAACATATAGGAAGACAACGTTTGACATACCATCAAACCGTAATCTCTGGCTGACATTGGGGCAGTATGACGCTCTGGTCGAATACCAAGAGGTTGCCAGTAGATATTATCTTGGAACTTTTGATGCCAAGAAAGAATCCTTTGACTCCTTTCTCAGTCGCACTTCTATTGCTACAGGCGTGAGGTTAAATAACATAAGTCTTGCAAATTTTAGGGAGAAACAATATCAGGGCTATCTTGTGTTCCCGAATGCAAGTTTCGATGATTTCATTACTAATTTCGTCGATGATGTAAAGTTCTTAATAGATCCTGCTTTCTCGTTAAGCAAAATAAATGGTTCAAAGTTTGATAAACTTGTGGACGCACTTTTGCAAATTGGGATAAGTCCTTCGATTGAGAAGTTCAAGAAAGACCTGTATGACTATTACAGATTGTTGCGTAATGACGTGGCGCATAGCTTGAATCAAAACTACGAGAAGGAATATAAAACTCTCGACAAGAAAGCTATTGCTGCTTTTTATACGACTCTTAGCGAACCAAAGGAAAAATCAAAGTTATCGTTTGATGATTTCATATTGTGTACAGCAAATATTAAAAATATTGCAGATCTTCTGACCATTAGCCTATTACCCAATATTAATTGGGAGCAGTTAGTGCTTAACAACAGGGAGCAACTGATTCCAAAATATGAAAGATTCGTTCACGGAGGTAGGACTAAAAGACTCCAAACTTACGTGTTAAACTGCATAAGAACACTTTACGGATACACACTCGATGAATTGACGATAAACAATATAATCGGCTCATTAGAATAGATGGTAGTTCATCCCCCTTCAGGATAGGCACATAATCGTGGCTATGCTGAAGGGGAAGGCAGAAGTTCGAATCTTCTATGAGTCACTTATAGTTTAATAAAATGGAAGAACCTATAGTAAATAATACGCAGGAGCGTGAAGATGATATGTTAACGGAGAAGCAGGACATTTTCTCTTATTATCGTCGTCTTAGGAGTAATCTCTTCTCAGACACGGAAGTTGTGTATGAGACTAAACTAACTCCTGAACTCTTCGACCTGAAATTGCAACAGCTCTCGCAGGACAAGAAACAGTCGGAGTTTGAGAACTTTGTCTTGGTGCTGGCCGCACGTCTGGTGACACCCAACATTAAGCCACAGACCGGCCCTGATGGTGGTGGTGATGGTAAGGTGGATGGCGAGACATATCCTGTTGACAAAGCAATATCTGACAGGTGGTGGGTGTCTGAAGGAAGTACTGGTGACCAAAAATGGGCGATAGCTATTAGTGTTCAGAAAAACTGGAAAAGTAAGATAGAGGGTGATGTCCAGAAAGCTGTAGAGACTGGCCGTGGCTATACGAAGGTGATATTCTTCTCTAACCAGAAAATCAAATCAAGTACACGTCAAGAGGTAGAGGATGAACTGTCAAAGCAGTATGGTGTGGCAGTTAGTATCTTTGACGGCAAGTGGTGTTCGTTTGCCGTATTTGAACAAGACTGTTATGATGTTGCAACCGATAAGCTGAACTTTTCCGAAGAATATAGGAGAAAGACCATCAAGGAAGGCTCCCACGATAAGCGCAGGAAAGAAGAACTGGAGCAGTTGGAGAACGATTTGTTGTCACGACAAGTAGAAAGCCTTGATACTGACTATATTGACGATTTGCTCCAGACCTGCATATTAAGCAGAGGGTTGGAACGTCCACGAATGGAGACCGAAGGACGCTTCAACCGTGCGCAGCGAGAAGCAGAAGCACATGGTTCACTCGTGCAACGATTCAATATAACATATAATCATGCATGGACATCATTTTTTTGGTTTCACGATGTGAATGCCATGTATGCAGATTATCTGAAGTTAAAGGAATTTACAAAGACGCACACAACTGTGCATACTATAGAACTGATGACCAATATCCTCACGAATTTGGAAAATGCGGCGGGCGTTGGCTTATTCGATTCCGAAAAGTTTTGGGAGGAAGTTAAGGATTTAAAGACGATAAAGGAGCGAGAAGATCTTTCGCAGGCGAGCCGTCTGTTTCTTGAACTCTTCTTCACAAAACATAGGTTACTCCAAATGTTGCACTATGCGCAAGACCCAACGTCAGAGTTAAAGAAACTGTCAGAGTTGATAGAGGCATGTGCCAACTATCCAGACATTAGTTTTGATGCTCAGATAACTATCGTAGAGATAATGGGACGAGTTATAGATGACAACGATGAATATGAGAAGCTTATCGACAAGATTTCAGAGATTTCGTCTCAGCGCAAATCAGAGGTTGAGGGTGCCTTAATACATTTCAATCGTGCACAGACCTTGATAGACAAACAACAATACAAGCCTGTGGTGAAACATTTAGGGCACTGTGTACAGGCATTTCAGAAAGAAGGCTATGAGTCCGAACTGGTTAAAACATACGGCTATATGGGCATAGCTCTTTATAATCTTGAACTTCCATATAGTGGAAAGGCATATCTGGTTAAGGCTGCATCGATACTGGTCAAGGAGTTTTTCACTAAGGGAACTATCAGTCATCTGCTGATTACTGTATTGTGGAAACTCTGTGAAATAGAGCTGATGATAGGCCGACTGGTGATGTATCTCAACTGGCGAGAACTGCTGTTTGTCATTGCTCATAATGGTCAAGAATTTGAGCGTAAAGATTTTGTTGAGAAAGATGTACTGTTCGATGGAGGTTGGGCTTGTCATTTTGCGGCAGCAGACCTTACGAGAGAAACTATTTGCATCTTGCCTGACATTTTTGCACGTTGCGATATGCCCATTTCTGAAAACTATCTGATGTATGCTTTAGGGTACGAAGACTCTGTAGATGAGCAGTATACTCATCTTGTCAATAATGATTGGAATAGTTTGCTTAGGCAGCAACCTATACACAAGCAGTTCCTAAACTCTCTAAATATAGCGGAAGAAGGGCAGACTTCTATCAGCACCCTGGCAAAGGGCTGTCGTTTCACTGTAAGTTATGAGAATTCAGTTAGGAACCAAATGGTTGCTGAGACATTTTTAGCAACTGTGGAAACACTGCTTGCCACTTTTGACACACTGGAACTTGTGGTGATGAGCCAGGAGATTCAGGTGGAAATTGTCTTAACTGCTGGACAATCAGAACTGGAAAGAGGAGAAAACGGAACAAAATATGTGTTCAGAGTGAACCACGACTCTCTTGATGGAGAAACATATTGGCGTTGCTTTGCCTTCTTTATGGCATGTTTCATGTCCATTAATGCAGTATCAAACACAGATGTAGGAGAGTTGGTGGCTCAGCGACACGAAAAAGAAAAGTTGATGGACAGGGTGACTGCTATGATGGAACTGAACAACTCAGTGTATAATGTGCTTGGCGATAAGTTCAAGTATTCTGTTCGTCAATGGCAAAATGCAAATGACAGATCCTATGTTTGTAAGTCTGATGCAATGGGTGAAGCCTATACAGATCAGAACTCACATACTGAACAGTGTGGTGTACAGACTTTTTGCATCTCGAGCACTATGGAATGGTGGGAAGAAGCAGGATGGACGGGTGTGTGCTTCATGTACGACCGATGGTTCGCTGCTCCACCTATAGTGGGCCTGGCATTCAAGAACTTGGAGGCTGGCAGAAAAATCATCCATGAATGGAAAGAAAAAATAGTAATGGGTGAACCAAGTATAGAACTGCATCTGATAAGAGGCATTGACAAGTCGCATCCCTCATGGTATAGAGCTTGTGTTACTCCAGAGATACCTTTTGATAAGATTACAGTAGGTCGATATGTCGCTGTGATGTGCCGGAAACATACAATGCCCCCAAAAGACACGTCGAATCTTGATAATTTTGAACGGGTATATTCTCAATTTAACAAATGCCAGCTGGTGGCAGTTGAAATTGACGACCAGATGCATGTTAACATGAAAATCGATTTTAGCGAGGCCATTGAGCTTAAAAGGGTCATCATTACTGATGCATGGAAAGTATCGGCACACGAACCTACGAGAAATGCATTGGAGTGGGACGATGACCCTATCATTCCTGAGTCAGAGAAGACCACTGCCCCCGTCATTGAATTAATGAAGAACTTGCGTGAAGTTCATGATAAGATGGAGAAGAGAAATTTTAAAACCGTTTAAGAATATTACTGGGAAAATAGACAAACATGGAACTCTTATATCTGGATTCTCCAATGCATGACACAGTTCAGATAAAGATAAAGTGACATCGCATCTGATGCGTCATACATTTATCTCCTTATTCCGAGGTCTTGCATCAGAAAGTCACTTGCAATCCATTCCAATTCCCTAT
>OASE01000085.1_pt1 | contig 29968 bp, 54 predicted proteins | sample 1494851 | NCBI WGS metagenome assembly OASE01 (sample SAMEA3360680, study PRJEB22359) | human gut metagenome | biome: ENVO:urban biome; feature: ENVO:human-associated habitat; material: ENVO:feces | place: Bangladesh | collected 2011 | reverse complement strand
TCTGTTGTTTCTTTATATGTTGACATAAAAATTAAAATATATTTTTATATCTACGTCTAAATATAAAATCCCATATTTTAATTTACATAACGTTATTTAATAATATATGTTGTATATGTATCTTCTGGAACATTTTTGTTTCTTTCTATAATAGTGTTTCCATTCATTTTAAATACAGGTACAACTGTATTATTTGTATGATTAATTGCACAAAAATATACATAACCGTCATCCCCAGAATTAAACGTGCCATTTATTCTATTCATTTTATAATCAAAAATTCCTCTTAATGAAGAAAAGTCTGTATTAACAGAAAATATTCTATCATAATGTTTACTAAGAAGATCTATCGGTGTATAACCACTTTCATATAAATACCAATAGGTATGGTCGGTACTATAATATGTATATATTAAATTGTTTATATTTGAGGGTAATGCGTGAGTAAAATTGTCATCATGCAAAAATGTCTTATCTAAATCATTTGATGTAATATCAATAGTTGATGCTGTTTTTAATACATCTATATCTATTACTCCACTAGTACCATTATAATTAATTACATAATATAAATTATTAAATGAAAATGTTGGTGTTGATATTTTATAAATCTAATATATATTATAAATTCTAGAATAATGACATATTTTTGGATGATAAAATATATTAAATAGAACGTTATTCTTACCTAATATATTAGTATAATAAAAACTAACACTTTTTTTTCTTTTATCTAAAGTTAATTTCTTTTTTGGCTTATTTACAAATATTTTAGCCGCTGTATTATCTACTTTTTCTAATTTAATTGTATAGTTATTATCATCTGATGTTATACAATTTGTTAAATCAACATCACTTAATTTATTCAGATAATCACCATCTACATTTTGTAAACCAAAATATACAAGCTGACCGTCTTCATTTTTTAGATACTCCCCATTAAATACAGTGTCATCTAAATAATAATCAATTTCAACTGTATATGTCGTCACTAAATCAACTTCATTCTTTTTATATATTGCCATGGAAAATACATTTTATATATCTACGTCTAAATATAAAATCCTGCAACTTAAATTACATAAATAAAAAATTCGTTATTCAAAACGACATTGAATAACGAATTTAATATATTACATTCCAGATATTACACCAGTAAAAACTTGATATGTAGTATTACCAAATTTTGGCGGTGAACAGCTTACAAGCTAATACTAATGTCCAGAAATAAATGTTTTATTAGTTGTATAACTAGAAGACTAATAATTTTTTGGAATTGTAATATTAAATGTACTGTTATTAGTAATATCTTTTATTTTTATAGTAAATTCAACATCTGGTAATGAAGAGTCATTCCATGTAATTACAATATTAGTTATTGAATTTCCAAATCTAAATGTAACTGTTTTATTAAGCTATTTCCAAATAGCAAAAAATGTTGTATGCTATGTAATTGGTGCTGAATTTCCTACTGTACTTCCAGATGTTGCTGAAATATTACTAGACCAACCATTAAATATATAATTTGTTCTAACAGGTTTATATTTTGAAAAACTTACAGTATCTCCAGAATTAACAATATCTTGAATACTAGATGTATTACCATTTATATTACCATTTTGAAGATCCCATATTACTGTATACTTTGTTGTACTATTTAATTTATATTTTCCAATAGACCTAACATCATCATCATTATTAGTATTAGACCAATCTATAGTATTATATAATTCATTGGTTAAAAAATCAAAATTAATTTGATCACCTTGTGTTGAATCTTGTCTCCCACCATATACATACATTTTGCTATTATCTGTAACATCATTTAATTGAAGTTGAACATTTCTATACATGTGTATTATTTTTATTGGTGCTTCTATTAATTCATTTTCATCATTACTAAATTCTTTCCCAGTAACATATGTTAATGTATTATTTGATATAAGTGTTTTTATTGTTTTATTCAAAAAAATATTACTAATATCTTTATTATTAGTGACATGATATAAAACAACATCTGTTGTTTTGTTAGTATTAATAATCGCACCTGATATTGAATCTAAATTATGTATAAAAACTATATTAAAATCAGTTTGGGTACATACAATATAATGTTCATAATATGAGACAGGTACTTTCCATTTTCTAAAATACACATAAATATTATCATCAGCATCCTAATTTATTTTAAATAATTCAGTACCATTATATTTAAATGTTATTAATCTCGCACTACCTGTTGTATTTTTAGATAATGTATATGTTATTATACCTGTTTTATTTGTCAAATCATTAGTATTCTACGTTATTGTTGCAGAACATCCAGTAGTTTCACTTGTTATCTATGTATTAAAATCATCTGTTGTTAATTCTCGCCAAGGTTTATCTGAATCTGCAGCAGATTTTGGTTTCTTAATACCAAAATATATTTCTTTCTTTGATGAATTTTTTAAAATGCCATTTGAAACAGCTTCTCCATTATTATCATCATTAAACGTTGGCACAGACTCACTACTACCATATCTTTTATATCCCATTGTTATTTAAATCTATTATTAAATTTACATTATTTATTTTATAAAAATATAGGATACTATATTTTAATCATCTAAAATATAATATCCTATTATCACATATATTAATAATCATTAAATTAATAACCAGTTTCGAAAAAGTCGGCCTACTAAAGATTTTTCCAATATTCCTTACAATCATTTATATCATTATTCGCTTCTTCAGAATATGTTCCAGTATTTACTGTTACACCACCTATCGCTGTTACTGTAAATGTACCTAATTTCTTTACTACCTATAATTTACACTTAGCTGCAATCCATTGTCTAACCCAAGGATCTTCAAATAAATCCTAATCATCTACCTTTGTTGCTAATTCACAATATACATCATTATATGGATCATGTCCAGTTACAAATAACTAATGTGTAGGTCTATTCCATCTATGCTTTATATCAACCAAATTAAACTGCTTCAACTAATCCCAATTAGACCACTATATAGTCCTAAACATAACAGTATCCATTGCCATCTATGGTCCCATCCACATATCTGTCTGAAACATTCGATTCCATGATAAATCCGGGTCTGCAATACCCCACATGGAATTTTTACGTTTGAGCTCCATAAATTGAACAACACTTAAAACACAATCCGGAAACTTAATACACCTATTCTTTCTAAATTCCTATGAATAAAATACATCTCTTGGTATTACACATTTATCATATTTAACACTTTCTACATAGAGTTCATAAATCATATTTAGTTCTCGGTCAATAATTCTATTATATTCTTTATCAGGTAAAGATATATTGATAGTACCACTCATTGTAATTTCTGATTTTAGGTATTCTATAAATTCAGATCTTGTCATTTAAGTTAATATATATTTTTAATATTTATTTTCAATATTAACTTATTTAAGTAATTATTTATCTTATCTTTATATAAATCATTAGGAAATAGTTCTAAATAATTTAATTTATTATCTTTCGCTGTTTTTCTTTTCAATGGATCGGTTATAGTCCAATTTTGTATAGCGCTTTTATAAAATTTACTTGCTTCTGATTTAATTTTCCAATTATTAAGTATTTCTATATCATTTTCATCATTTTTATTAAAAGGGTGTTTTCCATGCGTCCACATACCTTGATATTCTATGTATAAATCATATTTAGGTAAATAAAAATCACAATGAAATGGATATAATTCTGAATAATACTATCTTTTAGTATCTTTATCTAATGTAATTAAATAATCATATATTTCATTTTCTTTTTTTGAAAAGCATTTTCCTTTACTTAATTTAATACGTGTATTAAATACTTTTAACATAATCTCTTTATTCTACGCTGGGTATTCACATCCAAAATGATTTAAACATGTTTGTTTAGATTTCTATTTAAATATATCTGATTGTATTGGATATTCAACTCCATATTTTTCTATGCATGTTTGCTTAGATTTCTATTTAAATATATCTGATTGCATAATATATTCAACTCCATATTTTTCTAAACATGTTTGCTTTGTGCGTTTCTTAAATAAATCAGACTACATTACATATTCAGTACCATATCGATTTAAACATGATTCTTTAGATTTCTATTTAAATAATTCAGTTTGAGTGACATATTCAACACCATAATTATTTAAACATGTATCTTTATTTTTCTTTTTAATTTGTTCATTTTGCATAGCATATTCAACACCATACTTTTTTAAACATGTCTATTTTGCTTTATTACGTATTTCTTTTAATTCAAATGGATTATTTACACCATATTTTTCTAAACATGTTTCTTTAATCTTCTATTTAATTTTATCTGATTTATGTGGGTGTGAAACCCCATAATTTAATAACCATGTATTTATAGTTTTATTTTTTATATTTTTATCTTTAAGAGTACAATCTACTCCATATTTTTTTAAACATGTTTGTTTCATTTTTTCTTTAACTTTTTCAGACTAAGAACCTACATTACATCCATATTTTTCTATATTTGTTTTTACTGTTTTCTATTGTATTATTTCTTTACCTTTATCAGAATTTTTACATTGTTTAGAACAAAAACTTTTATATTTCCATTCTCGTTTATAAAATGCAAGAGGTTTTCCACAAACTGGACATTTAGGATGTTCTTCTATTTCATATTCAATTCTATAAATTAATTCTCTAACCATTTCATTACCTGTAGTGTCATTAAATCTATTTCTTATATATGTAAGAAAATCTGGACATTTTTTATTTAAAGATATGATTTTAAGTCCTTTTCCTTTTAAATTCTAATTATAAAATTCTATACATTCTTCATCATTATTAATCATACTTAATAACTACAATTTTATAAAAATTATATATAAAAATATATAAACTGTCTATATAATAAAAAATGTGGATATACCAATATCATGAATATATCCACATTATTAAATTATTTTATTCTTATATTATTATGCAATATAAGACTTAACCATATTTGAAACCATCGCACCATCAACTAACTTAAATTGACTTCTTACAAAACCGATAACTTTACCCATTTCTTTCTGTGTATAATTACCATTATCTGCAATATATTTTTCAATTACAGTTTTTACTTCATCTTCTGATGCCATCTTTGGAAGCAATTCTTTGATGTAATTCATCTGTTCAGTAAATTCTGATGCTTCTTCTGTTCTACCTACAGATAGACGAGTTTTAATATCGCCCTGAAGTTCCTTAACCATTTTGTTAAGAATCTGAATTTCTGTTTTCTCATCAAGAACAGGGTAATTTCCATCTTGATCTGCAGCACCAGTTTTATACTCAAGCATACGAGCTTTTACCAACTTATATGTATTAAGTTTCGCTTTCTCATGAGCCTTCATTGCATCCTTAATAAGATTATTATACTTCACAATAATAGGATGCTCTTTCTTATTCTCTTCCATTTTTTCTTTAATTATTTAAAATTAATTAATAATTTACTTTAACTTTACGACCAATAATAATATAAACAATTACTGCAATATATGAAAACAAAAGTCCGCAAACAGCAGCAGTAGTTGTTCCTCGATTATTTGCCTTTGCAATATAATAGCAAAGAATCATACAAATAATCATTGATAAAACACATGAACCTATTAGCATATTTTTAAAATTTTATTTTATTTATTAATCATGAATATGTTCTTTAATGTATGTAAATATCCTTTTATAAGTTCCTTTTTGTATTGATTCCCACATATCAGATATATACATATCACGTCCTTTATAAAAATCTAGTAACATTTCATGAATCTTCAGATTAATCTCTTCATTTGTTATATTATTTACATAAGAATTTGTCTGTTTTTGTTCTTTAAATTTTATCATCTCTATATTTAAAATTTAATTAAAAACTCTATCTATAATCTCATTGTATATTTTCTTAAAGGTTCCATTAACCATAGCATCTCTTAATTCTGAATTATCATAGTTACAGAAACGTTTTTCAATGAGATTTTCAATTATATGTAATTTTATCTCCTCCTTTGTTGGTGTTCCACCATTTGTATTTTTAAATCGTATAGACATTGTTTAATTATTATTTAAAAAGTTTACACAAATAATATGCTATACCTGCACATACACCAGTTAAACATAATGCGAAAGGAAATCCATAAATCCAATCTTCCATACCATTTGTTAGATTCATTCCATAAAAACCTGGAACAAGTGCCGCAACCATTAAACATATAGTTATAATTGTCATTTTCTTCATAGTCTGGTTCAAACTATTATTAATAATAGATGAATATGAAGATTGTTCACGTTCTAGAATATCACTATATATTTGAGATGTATGTAATGCCTGACTTAATTCTACTTCAACATCATCCATAAGATCTTCATCATATGATTTAGAAGGAATAAATCTTTTTGCTCTTGTTAATACAGATTCATTATCTTTAAGTGATGCAGTAAAATAAACTAAGAATTTTTCTATATTCATTATATGCATCAATTCACTTTTATTCATCTTATCACTAAGAGATGATTCTGCTTTTTTCATTTGTAAATGAATCTGCTTTAAATATTTAAGATACCAAAAATTCGATTCAAGAAAAATACTTATGTAAAGATCATAACCTGTTCTATTAATTTTTTTCTGATTTGACCAGTTAATAAAATTAGATATAACATTATTTTGTCCATAATATACAGTTACAAGTATATTATCTTTTAACATCATACCTAATGGTATAGTTGTATATATAGGATCTTGATTTTCTTCTGTTCTTACTCTATTAGGAACACGAATAATTGTTAATATCCAACCATCATCTCTATCAAATCTAGGTCTTTCATCAATATCGGAAATATCTTCATAAAAATAATCAGGTGTATTGAAATGTGAAACGAGTTCATTTATATCATCCTTTGTTGGATTTACTACATTAATCCAACAACTAGAATCATATTGTTCTGTTTCTTTAAACCCATTATCACATTTCAAATACTGTATCATATCCCTGTTATTTTTTATTTTAGATATTCTTATTCTTATAAATGAATAAAGTCTTATCTTTATTCACTTTTATTTTATCTTTTTTCAAGTTATAAAGAATACGACATAGTTCTATATATCGCTTAGAGATTTCTGTCATCTCATCTTTACAACATTTCATCTGCTTTTCAATACCTTCAAGTTTATCATCGAATTCAGTAAGTTTTACTTTATAAAAATAACAATCTTCTGTATTATCTGTCTTACTATCATTCTTTGATTCTTTCTTCTTAAGTTCTGCAAGATAAAGTGCAGCTTCTATCTGATTCTTACAGAAAATATCATCAGGTTCAACCCAGATTTTAACAATCTTTCCACCTAATGAACCTGTATTCTTAACATACATTGCAAAATTATGCAAACCAGATTCATCTTGCCACATAATAATCTTATGAAGCTCATTATCTGCAACACCATAACCATAATTCAATGTATCAAATGTTGCTTCAGTTGTACTCAAAAAACGTCTTGATGGATCATTGAAAAATGATGTCAACATTTTTGCAGTTTCATTAGAGAAAATATGTTCAGATTTCTTATAAAACTGCTTAATACGATCTACAATTTCCTTTGTAGTCATTACATTTTCTTGGAATTCCTTAATGCTATTTGCATCAATGGAAATACCTTTCTTATCTACATAAAATTTAATCATATATTATTAATTATTGGTAAATATTTTCTTAATTTTTTATAATCATCTTCTTCTAGTCTAAGTCTTGTAGGATCTCTAAAATAGTTATCACCTTTGGAATTTCTGATATATGCATAATAACCTGCCCAATATGTATGACCATCCCATTCATTAGTTACTCTTACAACATGTGTAATATCTTCAATACATATAACAGATTTATAGCTAGTCATAAAGAAATGTTTATTATTATTTCTAAATTTTATCATAATGCATAGTTAAAAACTCATAAAATGTATATTCTTCAATATTATTTAATTCAGATTCATCTAATATAACAAAAGATGTTCCTTCTGTTTCAACAACATTATCATATTCAATGTATTTAATATTGTTTTTTAAAAGAAATTCTCGTAATTCCTCATTATTCTCACAATTATCTATATTATCATATAATATATCAGGAAATTGTTCTTTTAATTTAGATTTAATTTCAATAATTATATCATGTAAAAAATTATCATAATATCTAAATATATCTTTTAAATATAAAGTATTTTGTCCATTTGGATTTATATCACTTACATATAAATATGAATCGTCCCAAAGAAATTTATTACTTTTTCTCTTTGGATCTGCTATATCAATTGCTTGACATAGATTTCCACAATGCCATCCTAAATGACATTCATCAATATCAATACAATTGATTTTCTTTGAACTACCATGATATACTAACATAATAAAATAAAATTAATCAATATAAGAAATATTACCTGTTTCTTTATTTAACAAGATTGCTTTACCTTTTGATGAATATGCAGAATTATCTTTCGATGGAAATATTACATGCTCTTTTGTTTCAATAGGTGATGCATATCCATATTCAAATATTTTTTCGCATGTTTCTAATGAATATAATTCATACTTATCTATTGGTTTATAATACTTTCCATATACAATGTATCCACGACTCCATTTTGGTATTTCAATATTAACTTCTTCTCCTGTTCGTAGATTAATAATAACATCTGTTTCCTTTAAGTATTTTTGACCAACTTTTCGTTTATCTCCTTTATAATTATATTTTACATAATCTTCATTATACTTATCTGCTTCTTCTTTTGTATAATGTGATATTTCAAAACGTGTAAAAAAATCAAAAAGGATTTCTTTATTATACTCCTTAATACTATAATACAATTCAGATAATCCTGCTGCACCTTTACAATAATAAATATTGTCATTTAATTTCTTTCCATCAATTGCTATATGCACAAATTTTGGCTTTGCAAAATGTTCAGATAATGATGACATTTCTTTTTCAATATCATTATCAACAGGAACGAAACTAAAATGTGAATTTCTGATATATGTTATCATATCATTATCTGATGGTCCCGAGAACATATTTGTTAAATACGAATTAAGCGATGCAGCAAGATCTTTATTTAATCTTGTATTATCATCTTCATCAAATTCAAAATATGATAAAAATCCACCATTATTTAAATAAGTTGAAATTAAATCATTCATTTTCTTTTATGTTTATTAATTACTTTACATATTGTATCAATCTTAATAGGTTTAATATCAACCCATTTTGAAATTTTATTACTATCAACTGGTTTATTTGTAGTTGGATCTAATACACATGTAATATGTGGCTGCTTATTTTTAATTAACATTGATACAACTTCAGTTTTCTTAATACGAAATGCAAAAACATTTTCATATCTGCCTATACCATCAACTGTTAAATACATATGAGTATCAGGTGGTGTATCCTTTAAATAATTAATAATGTTTTCTGATTTTGCATCATCAAAATTACCATCATTAAATATCATTGTACAATGGTCAATATATTTCTTCCAGTCTTGAAGATATTTTGCACCATTATCTACATTTTCGCAAAATGCAATTTCAAGTTTTTCTTTATCTTCATCTGAGACAAAAAACCCTGCATATATAAATGAATTAAGATTAATTATCATATTTAAATCGTTTTGTTTCTTGATCAATAAGTGAAAATAATAAACTAAATTTACTGTCTTTCTGAACTCGCTTCATATTGTATATTTTATCAACAATAGTTTTTTCTTGAAGCTCGTCAATCACATTACAGAAAGTAATATACATTGCTTTCTTTGGTAACTTATTTTCTTTATTAAATTCACTATATTTAATTAACTTACCATCATATTCAAAAAATGTATTATCATAAAGATATTTGTATGGATGCTTTGCAATTCCTATGATAAGACTATTAACACATGGTAATGAATTATCATGTAAATAATCTTTAAGTCTTACACCTAAACCTTTATGATATGTTACACCATCATCTTCACACATATGACAATAACCATCGATAATTATAGTATCAAGAATATATCCTCGTTTCCAACATTCTTTTAATACATCTACAATACAAGGTAATTCTCTTTTATAAAAATTACCTGGCTCGTATAATGCTATATTATCTGTACGTGTAATAACAATATCTTTAAATGTTATATCATCATATGTTTCAAATATACCTGCAACTGTGCGGGCATATTCTTTATCTGTATCTTTATCTGTATAATAATATACGTCTATATAAACTTTCATAATTTTTCCTATAATTCTTATATTATTATAAGAAAAGAGTTGAATAAAGTTTGTTTATATTCAACTCTTTAATGTTATTTAGTTTAAATTACTTCCATGAAACTTCTGCAGTTGATGTGTAATATGGATCACGACATCCAGAATATGGGTCATATTCTGCTTCTGTTTCAACAGATACTTCCATATGCTTAGAAACTTGTTCACGCACAATAGATGGGGTCTTTGTATCAACAATAGTCTCTACGGTTGATTGCATCATCTTCTTAATTGCAAGTGCAACTTCATGTTCTGGTGTATTAAGCTGTGCATCTCGAACCTCAATTTCATGCTGAAGTTCTTCTTCCTTCTGAGGCATCTTCTGAATTGTTTCACGCAATTCATCAATAGTCTTAATCATCTGCTGAATTTCTGGAATCAACATAGCTTGATAAGACTTCTTAATACCCTTTGAAAGGAACTCTTCTGATGATAAATCTGTATATGATAACATAATTATATATTTTTAAATGTTTAACTTCTTGTTTATTATTTACATTACAAAGATACACATTTATTTCCTAATAAAAAAATATATCATAAACTTTTTATTCATAATACAATAAAATATATGAGTAATTAAACAAAATTATAATATATGATAAGTACTATTAAGAGTTTAATCTTTGATATTAAACAAAATAATTATACAGATGATAAAATAATGTCATTACGTAATGAACTATCAAAATATAATGTAGATGAAATTAAATCTATATTAAGTAATGATGAGATTACTGATTTATTGAATATATGTAAAGACGCATATTATAATACCCAAAAAGAAATTATTGATGATTATAAATTTGATGCTCTTGAAACATATATAGGATTAGAAAATAATAATTATGTAGGTAGTAAAAGTACAGCTAAACATGCAAATTATACTATCAAACATAGTTTCATTATGGGTTCTTTATCAAAAGTTCAGATTAAGCAAGATAAAGAAACAGGTAATGTTGATATGAATTATTTTGCGGATGAAATATCTAAATATATAGATAAATCGTCAAACACTAAATATTTTGAAACGACACCAAAATTAGATGGTTGTTCATTTAATGCTGAATTTACAGTAGATGAAAATCATAATTACAAATTTATATCATGTGCAACACGCGGTGATGGTAATTATGGTACTGATATTAGTCATTGGATTAAACCAAAGATTTTAAAGGAATGGACAAAGATTAAGGAATGCTGTCAAGATATTCTTACACCAAATGATATTTTATGTATCAGAGGAGAAGTTCTTGTACCTGTTAAAGATTTCAATGAAAAATATGCAGATGAATTTACTAATCCTCGTTCTTATGTTGCAGGGTTATTAGGTAGAAAACTTTCAGATATACATCCAAATCTTATTCTACATAATGATTTACATTTTGTATGTTATGATTATAGAATATATAATACTGTATCTAAAAAGTATACAGAATTATCATGGATTAATAAAAATGATCCTACATATAAAATATTAAGTAATTATATCGGTTATATTGGAGAATTACCAGAAACAAAATATTGTCAGTTACATTCATATTCAAACAGAATAACCGGTAAAATGTTATCAGATATATATGATGAATATAATAAATTCAGAAATAATGAATCTGTATATGCATTGGATGGTATTGTATTTAAACCGTCTTGTTCAAATAGATTATATAATGAAGATAGAGCACGACCAGTAGATTGTGTTGCCATGAAATTTATTCCAATGATAAATTCAACACATATTATTGATATTGAATGGAATGTAAAAAAAACAGGAGAATATTTTCCTAAAGCTATAATTGAGCCAATTTACCTTGATGGAAAAGAACTAAAGAAAGCTTCTTTACATAATTATAATTATATCATTAAGAATAAATGTGGTATTGGTTCAGAAGTAAGAATTTCATTAGCAGGTGATATAATTCCTTTTGTATATGAAATTGTTAAACCATCAGGTATTGATAATATTAATTTACCAAATGATTCTGAAGTAATAACAGAAACTTCTGGTAATATGCATCTTATGAAGATTTTTAAATCACATAATGAATTTAATAAAAATAAGTTTTTAGCTTCTGCTACTGCATTAAATATTAATACTATAGGTCCAGCTGCTGCAAATACATTATGGGATGGGTTACATAATGACATTAAAGATTTAACTAATATTGTTTATTTAATGTCTGATAATAATTTAGATCTTATTACAAAAACATTTGGTGAAACAAAAACATATACAAATATTGTTAATAATTTAAGAGAATATAGGAATCATCTTACATTGGAAGATATTATATTAAGTTTTTGTTTTAAGACATGTGGACATAGAGCATCTGCATTATGTGCGAAGATTATAAGAAATGAGGAATATTCGACATCAAGTTTCAGTTCAGTATCTTATAATTGGGCATTAGATAAAAACAGTGAAGAATATAATCTGGTTATGAATATTGTTAATTTACTTAATATCGATATATCAACAAAAGAAAACAGTAAGAATAATAACGAAAAAATAAAGATTATTATGACTGGATCTCCAAAAGCATTCGGTTTTTCAACAAAAAAAGATTTCTTAAATATACATCCAGAATATGAAGAAACTACAGTATGGTCCGAATGTAAAATATTATTTACTGATGATTTAAATTCAACATCAAGTAAAATGAAGAAAGCAAATAAATTAGGTATTAAAATTAAAACATATGAATAAAAAGAAATGGTGAATAACTTTTGTTAGTTATTCACCATTATTTTCAATAATAATTATCTTCTAAACTTTCATCTGCCATCATTGATAACAACTTATATTCATAATCATCTATTTGTTTTAATTCTTTTTCAGAAAGGTAATTCATCATAGATGTTTCTACTTCAGAATATAATTGTTCTTCTTCATCAGTAAAATGTTTTTGTGTATTATCCATAATAAATTAATCAGTTATTTTTAACTAATTTTAAAATTTCATCTAAACATGTCTTTACAATATCATTATCGCAATATTGTTCTTTTTTACTGTTAATGATATTTGTTAATAAATCAATATCAACCTCTACATATTCTTTTTCAAAATCATCTTTTGGAATAGAAAAACATGCATAACGTTCTGGACGGCTAGATGTATCATGATAATGTTCTGATAACATCTCGTAATAATTCTTATATATAGGTGATTTTTTCTTAATTGTAACACATATAGTATCATAAGAACCAGTTAAACATGAGTTATTCTCAGATGTATAAACCTTTCCTTTTTTACCCATGTTTGAACCTGATGCTGTTGTCGGTTGATAATATAATCCTGTATATTTATGTTTAATTTTATAATTCATAATTTATTCTCCTGTATAAGATTCGTGACCAATTTTGATTTTAATATAACCATCTTTCAACATTGTTTTATAAATAGATCCAAGTGATCTACGCATAGAACATTTTAGATCTTTCTCAGAACCAAATTTCCACATAAATCCTCGATTTGTACTTGCTCCATATATAGCTGGTTCTAGAGTAGGATGATTAAATTCCGCATAATAGAATGTAAATGTTTTAAAAATATCAGTACTTTTCATGAAATTTTCATTCCAAAATACTTGTTCTGGTTGATTATCCTTCCAAGATTTATCATATGATAAATCTCTCATGAAATTCGTATCTTTTTCAGGATCATAATTCTCTGGATAATATGTTCTAGTTTCACATATACCATATGCATTTTCAAAATATAATCCTGCTTTATTTGATTTAATATCCATAATTTATTTTTTAATTTTACGTGAATATTCTTCACCTATATTAAATAATTCAACTCCGTTATTTTTATATTTTTCAATATTATTGTTATAATGTTCAATAACAATATCAGACCATTGCTTTGTATTATCACTTTTTAAATAAGTAGTACTCCACAATTTTACTAATGTTTCTCTTCCAATTGCAAATAAAATTTTTGCATATTCTTGAGAAATTTTATGAACACCGCAATTCTGTATTGAACAACATGTACCTCCGTGATAATTGTCATTATTAATAGTTTCATGAGGATAGAAAATTACAACATCATCGACAAAACATTGCATTAATTTTCTACTATCATAATAATTATTAATTTCTTGAACAATACCAGGTAACATATTACATGTTTCTACCCAATCACCAACTTTATAATCAATATAAGAATTGACTTTATTTAAATATTGTTGTATCTCTACCTTATTCATAATATATAATTTTAATTATTTTATATATGCAAAGATACATATTTTATTTGGAATTAAAAAGTAATTATTTAAATAAAACCATTTTAATTAGTTCATCTACTTTTTTATCAATGTCATTACAAATAGATGCACCTCCAGAATCATTTATTAACGGATTTTTATAAGTATCTGTAATTTCTTTAATTCTCAATAGATATTTGTAAATATCTTGATCCCATCTATTATATTTAATATCTAAATCAACCTCAATAGGTTCATCTTCATATTTCAAATCAGAAAATGATTCTTTATCATATTTCATTTTTGGACATCTCGCAGTCCATATATCATTTTCTGTATGTATATTTTCTAATAATGTTCCTTTAAATGAATTTGCACGTTTAGGTTTTTTCATATAAAGATATAAATCACCTGGTATGTATTTACCAGATAATGTATCATGTCCTTGATTTCTTGCTAACCACATAATAATTACAATTCAAATTCGTCAACAACTTTTGGAAGTTTATCATAACCCATTTTTACATGATGTTTCTTACATGCTTCAATAGCTTCTTGTTCAGTTTCATAATAATGAGTTATTGAGCAGGAATTAAGATTTCCGTCTTCTTCAATATATTCAAAATACTTTCCGAACCGTCTACTTTCAAGTTGAACTTGTGCACGGAATCCTTTCTCTTCTTTTAATATTCTGTATTTCATATTAATCTTTTTTTATACAATGATTTTTAAAATCCCATTCATAATATTCATAATCTGTATCATCATTACTGTCATCATTATCATCATTTGATACAAAATCATGATAACTTTCATTAACTAACCATTTACATAAATGAATATTACCTTTATTCACATGCTCTATATTATCAGGTTTATATAACATAAGTTTCCAATATTTTGGAACATTATCAATGTCTTTAAATAGATAATAATCACATGTTTGTTCATCTACATAAAATTTTTCTTTTGACTCTCCTTCAATATATAAATAGCAAGGCATAGCAAAAGATATTACTAATTCATAATTATCTAGTTTCATTTACAATTTAATGTATAATGTTTATTAAACCATTCCATAAATGAATCAGATGTGCTTGCATCGTTATAATGATTTAAAATATTAAATATATGATATAGAGAATCATCAACTTTCTTAATATATGTTACTTTATATGTGCAAGAAAAATCACATGGATCTGATGCACTATAATAATCATATTCTATTTCATAATAAGCATTATCATCAAGACCATCAAAATCTTCTGGAAATACCCATCTTGTTTCATCATTACATGGACCAGATGTATATGAATGCATATACTCACCTTTCTTTATCTTTCTCATTCCTTATAGTTTAATCCTTCTTTAAATCCAGCAATATATGCTGCTTTATTTGCATTATAAAAATCTCTAACAGTACAGTTTGTATAACGGTATTCAACATTAGATGTATGATTTTCTGCATAGTCTGTTGCTAGCATATTCATCACATTCTGCTTATGTTCTTCCCTCAATTCTTCAAGTTCTGTAAGCCAATTTGCTAATTGTTTATGATCTAAACCGCATTCTTTATTATCACATGTTTCTGAAATTTCTGTTGCATGTTCTATTGCTTCTTTTAATGTCATCATTTTTAAAATAATGTAAATATTTTTTCAATAAATATCTTCTGAATATAATGGCCAATATTTTATATTACTATCATCGTTTCTTAACGCTTTTTCTTTAGTCACCTGACCACATTCATATGCTATTTTCATCGCTTCTATTCTATCAACATATCTACCTTTAGAAGTCATAAAACCACCGTCAGATTCAAATGAATTAATTTCATCTTTAAATTGATATATAATATCAGGATGTCTATATCCCAATCTCATATCAAAAACTTCATCATGCGGTTTATGATATATGCTTTTAGGATCTTTATTCATTGTATCTATCATATATTGTCTATGCGCTGTATTCTTTGTCTGAAGATATGCAGCACATACAATATATTCCTTTGAGTTATCAATCATAATTTCGTATACAATACAATTTTCTTTTTGTTGTTATCTTTATAGTTGCGAATATAAAATTTATATAAAGTCTATTTACAAACCATTCTTCATTATTTGTAAATACATCTGTATGAAGATTACCATCATAATAGAACCCTAAGGAGCAATGTCGTTCTCGACTCCAACTAAAATCTATATACATGTCATCACCTTTATATAGTCTTCTATTATAAGTAACGTATCGCCAAGGTGTTTTATATTTTATATAATTTTTAACCTTGCATAAAAGTTCTAATTTCATCTTCATCAATATCTTTTATTTCACCATTAGTGTTTTTTACATAAACTCTATACAATGATCTACCCGGACGAAGATTTCTTGAATCCTTATCTTCATCAAACATAAAATTATAAAAATACTCGTAAAATGTATTTTCTATATTTTCAATATCATCATTTGTATATCCTTCTGTTGTATTATCAAATAAATCACCGATATTCTCATCATCCCCTATACAATCATCAAGCCATCCATTGTATGGACAATCCCATGCTTTATGAACAATAGAAATAGGATATGCATTAATACCATAAATTTCACAAAGTTTATCACCTGCTTTAATTGCTTCCGCTTTCTGCAATTCCTCTTTCTGTTTCTTGAGTTTTTTCTTTATCTCATTTTCCTTCTTCTTGTATGGCTTATAAAAATCAGAAAATACTTTATTAAACTTAATTACATCTTCATCAGAAAAAGTTTTCAATTCTTCTATAATTTCATTAATATTCATTGCCATTAAAATTTAAAAATTAAATATTATGTTATATCATCTCTTACTTGCATCAATGCAAATCCCAAAAGATTTTCGCCTTTCCACTTCTCTGGATATAAAATATCATCATTATCTGCAGATAATTTTACACCCCAAATATTATCATATGGACTTGCTTCAACTAATATAGAATTACCAGTTGATTTAATATATTTCTTTAATTCGTCATTCTGTGTAAACTTCAAATAATTACCATTATAAACAATAGTAAACTTATTTTCATTCCAAATTTTATCATCAAAATTCTTAATGAGTCTTCCATACTTTTTCATTTTAGATGGATCAGTTTCCAACAAAATCTGATATGCAATTTGTTTATCACCAAATAACATAGCCTTTTTAAACATCATATATTGTTCAGTACATGAAAACTTTATATTATTTTCATCAATGAAATTTGATTTATACCACTGACAAAATACATGAGGACCTATTGTGTCATTACCATAAGGTTTCCAGAAGCAAATAATATCTTCATCATAAGACATTTCTTCTGCTATTGATAAATTATATTTTTGTTTTACCATATTTTTTATATTCTAATCTGTCTTTACTTATGTTTGTATAATAAAGTTCTAATTTTGTCTATAATAAATATATATGTATAATAAACAAATTATTATACTTCCTAAAAATAGTTATTTATTATCTAATATGTTAAGTTCATTTATTAATCTAGTAAACTTTTTTAAAGGTTTAACATTCGAATCAGTAAAAAAGTTCTTCGTAACTTTTGGATTGTATCTATGGGAAATCCTCAAAGAAGTTTGGAGTGATGTAAAAACAAATAATGGGAATTCTATCATGTTTATTGCATGGTTTTTAATTTCTATTTTATGTGGATTTACATTCTCAATATTAGCAATGATTGTACAGTCTTGTTATGTACATCATATGCAAGCAGAAACTTGTGATGTATGCAATCATAAGGACATGTTAAAGTATACATTGGTAATATGCATTGGCAGTTTACTTCACTGCATATTTTAAATAACTATTAAACAAGTACAGGGGATTACTGACAGCACACAAAGTAATCCCCTTTTTATATAATTATTTCTATACCCTTTATTTGATTTATAATCTTAATTTCATCTTCTGTTAATCCTAATGCAGGTTCATCCGGAAATAATATATTATGAAAATTTATTGCATATGTTAAATCTTCATATTTTCTAACAGATGCATTCATATATGAATATACATGTTGTATCCATTGTTCTGCATTAAATTCTTTTATTCTGTCTTTGAGTAATTTATCAGATTTCCTAATATCTAATAAATCTGTAAGTTTCTTATAAGTGCTTTTAAATTCATCCCTTAACATTTCTATACGTTTAGCAGAATAAACAGCAGTTACAAGATTCAAATTTTCAAATTCTAAATCTTGCTGTTCTTCTTTATTCCATGTAAATAATTCTTTGAATGAATTTAGTTCTTTCATTTTTGTACAATTAAATATTTAAATATTATATTTAAAAATAAAGTATAAGTTTATAAAATAAAAAAGAGATATAACTCATATACTGAATTATATCTCTATATTAGAAGTAAAATAATTAAATCTATTGATACTTACTTCTTTGTGTTCTTCTTAGTATTCTTTACTTTCTTATTAGTCTTAGTAGTTTTCTTATGTACATTGATATATAGCTTTGTGATAAGTTTTGTATTATCAATATCAAATGTATTTGTTACCATTTCATGTAACGTTGCTGATTCACGGTGATAAAGATAATCAAGTACATAAAGACTTGCAGGTACATTACGAATCACTGAAAAATGTTCATTATTTCCTACAAGCTGAACATGACGATCTCGATCTACTACAGCAAACATATACTTTCCATCATTTGACTGCACACCTGCAACCATAAGTCCTTCTGTATGATCTACATTATCAAATTTTACATAGCGTCCGCCTGCCTTCTGCATTGCTGCATTAAGCTGAGCAATATACTCTTCATCTGTCTTTACACGTGGCTTGTGCTCATCCTTCTTGAAACGCGGACGCTGATTATTATTCACTCTCTTACCACGATTTACATTAAGATCAATAGATCCATTAACATTTACTTCTGTCATAACTTTATTTCTTTTTAGTTTTATGAATATTTAAAGTTTATATATCCAAATATAAATAAAGTCTATTTATGATAAAAATAAAAGGAATAACAAAATCGCTAAATATTGTTATTCCTATATTATTAAATTTCAAAATCTTCTTCATCTTCACCAGCTGCAGGAGATGTTCCTTCATCTGTTTCTTCTGGTGTTTCTTCTGGTGTTTCTTCATCTTCAGTGTTAAAGTCTTCTTCTGTTTCACCATTATCTTCATCTGATGAACTATCATCATTTGTAGTTTCAAGTGAGGCACCTTCACCACCCTTAATAAATTTAGCAACTGTTTCTGCAATACTTACAATATCTTCTGTTGTTACATTGCTCATAAGTTTACCTATATTAGTTGCAATCTTCAATGATTCAATCTTAAGTTCTTCATCAGTCATACCGTCATCTGTTGCTGTTACACCATCTTCAAATACGGCTTCTTCATCAAGACCTAATCTTTCTTTTAATGTAGTTGTATTCATATTATATAACTTAAATATATTATTTTTAAATCTATGTATTACTGATATAATCAGCAATCTTAGCTGCAATATTAATAACGTCTTGAGTTGTTACGTTACTCATTAATTTTGCAATATCTATCGCACGTTTAAGCGCTTCAATTCGTAAATCTTCTGTTGGCATTTTATCTGGTTCTATATTTTCTACGAAACCGTCATCACCATCTTCTAAAAAAGAATCCATATATACGTCTTCTGGTGTATCATTAACATCAACAACACTTAAACCATCACGTGAACTATGTTTTTTTGGTTCCATTCAATTAAAAATCATTTTTATTATTTATCTAATTTAAATATGTATATATTAAAATTAAGGTTTTATTAAAATATTGGCTAATTTTAATAAAACCTCAAAATTAATTAAAAAATAATATAAATATTTGATAAATTATGATAAAAAATCATCAATTTTTGACTCAATTTTATTCACAGTAGTAGTATACTGTGAAATCTTCGTTTTATAATATGATAATAAATTATGTATAATAATTTCCTTACATTTAGTTATATAATCATTACATTCTTCCAAAGTAGAAAACATATGGATATTCCTATTATTTCCATAAGGGACTGAATATTTCAATGTATGGTCTTCTATATTATATATTATTGCAAATACTAAAGGATTATCTTTACATTCTCGATAAAAAATATATGGAATATTAGGATTATTCCAATTATTATCAATAGGTTGTAACATATATTTAATGAATAAATTATTAGATGGTAATATGTTACTTGTTTTTACCAGAGTAAATTTAACCGGTTTTATATTATCATCATTAAATATATCTGTTAAATTATCTATTTCCTTTGACGAAAGTTCTTCTGCTAATGGTAAAATACCATTATTTAATATTGATGAATATATAACAGCATATACTGACTTAGATTCATGTTGTTTAAAATCTTCATAACTGATTAATTCCATTCTCTAACCTTATTTAAATCTTCCTGTGTATATGTAATCTTTTCAGTTAATTTGGTTATTTCACTTTCAGATTTTTGCTTTTCATTATTAAGTATAGATTCAATTTCTTTTTTAAGTTCTTCTACACGTTCATTAAATAATTTATCAAATTTCTGTTGATAAAGTTCTTTATTATTTAATGTAATGACATTCGCTTTTTCTTTAGAAAGTTTAAATTTATATTTTTGAATAATATCTAACAATAAATCTTCTGCTGATTCTTTTCGTGTATCAAAAAGATACATTAATGTTGTCTGGTAATTATGAAATTTTTCATAATTATAAAAACAATATTTCGGTGTCCAATATTCATTATCACTATTAATCCTCTTTGTTAAATTGATAAAAGTAATAACATCACCTTTCATACCAATATCAGACGACATATTAATAATACCAATATTATAACAATTATCTTCTTTATTATAAACAAGAATAGTTCCATAAATATCATCTGTTAAATTATAAATTTCACCATATGTATGAATATAATAAAATTTATTCTGCTCGATATATTTCTGAACTTCTTCCTTTGTTACTTTAATACAAGGATATAATCCATCGTTTGAAAAAGAAATATTTTCTTCTGATGAATTATTAATAGTAAATAATTTCATTTGTGAAAAATTCTTTACTCCTTCTATAATATCTATTGTATGTTTAGCCATAATAAATTAAATTAATCTTGTTTAACATATAATTTACAACAACATTTATCTTTTGTTCTATAATTAGAACATGGACAATGTTTTTCCTCAGAATCATTATTACAAGGGCAATCACCATTACAACGATTAATACCTTTAATAATTCCATTTACAATTTTTTCATTTGGATTCAACATCCATCCTTCACGTACATTTCCTTTAACGTATTCTAAATCTACCATATCTTTATTTTTTATTCATTTGCTTTTTTATGTTTTTTAAATAATATGGAAAATAAACAACATCCATAAATTTCATACAGAAATCTTTAGTTACTATAGAATGCATATTCTAATCAAAATCTAATATATGCATATATTGATTTTCTGTTAAACTCTTTATATAATCATCATCATATATACCATTATTTTCTGTTATCTACTTATGTATATATAATGATTTATCATACTCATTATCTCTTGTTTTTGTCTTATTATATTCTCTGAACGGTATTGCTATATAATCACCCGCATTATTAATATCAACATTAGGCAATGGTGATTTCCATGACTGCCATATAAAACATGCATCATAATTATGTTGAAGACAATAACAATTTACTGTAAAACCTATAGCATTATCATCAATTTCAAATATTGCACTTTTACTTGCTTTATTTTCATTAATATTTTTAATCTTAGATATATGATTATTTAATATAATGTTAATCCAAAATTTTGATAATAATAATGAATTACCAACACCATATAAACTCCACTCATATGGACCTGAACCATCTTTTGTGCAATATACATTATTAGAATAAATTATTCGTTCATCTGTTAATCGATTAACAAAACTTTTTAACAAATTAACATTTATGTATGTTGAACAATTAGTTCTTAATATATAATCATAATCTAAATTAAGTTGTTTTAATAATTTAAATGTTTGATATGTTTTTTCATATGTTCCATTTAATGAATCATCTGTTGGAACTTCTATCTTATGTAATTTTTTATTTACATGATATTTACCATCTGTAGATGCCGTATATGTCCAATAATCAACATTTTTAAATTTATGATTTAAAATGTCTTTTGCATATAATTCTGTGCGTAATCTATATTCCTACTACTGAAATAATTCCTAATTACAACACATTGACAATATAATTATTTTCTTATCTTTCATATTTAATATATGGTATATTTCTAAAATCTTTATTATATTTAAGAATATTTAATGCATCTTGTTTTGTAATAATATCATCAATTAAATATGTAACAACAAGATGAATCATATCTTTCTATAACCATTTATTTATAAATGATAAATCTGTATTATCGTATTTTATATTCCTGTGAATATACATACAGTTATCAGATTCATTCTATAAATTTCTATTTTTAAAAACTCTATATGAAATTGCTATACATTTATTAAAATCATTTATATTATCATAATATGGATCTGGTTCATACAGATATTCAGGTCTAACAAAACCAAATTCCTAAAACATGTCAAATATATCAAACTTGTTTTCCAAATAATAACATGTTAAAATAAATCCCATACCATTATCATCAATGCTTGCTGTTACATCCGGTTTATAAATATCTTTATACATTTCCATATATCTGTAGAAATTATCAAACGTAAATTGTTTATATAATTTACGAGATAATAATGTACCATTACCCTATGGAAATATACAATACTTATATGGTCCTTGTTCTTTTGTTATATAACATTCAGTTGCATATGTAATATTATCATCCTTTATATTCTATACAAATTCATTTAATAAAGAAATATTTATATAAGTAGATAAATTTGTTCTGAATATATAATCATAATTCTATAATATTTGTATTTGTTCTAATACTTGTAATGTTAATAATGTTTTTGATAATGTTGAATACAAATCATCATTAGTTGGTACTTTTATTTTATGATTGTTTGTACTTATATAACATTTATCATTGTCTGATGCTGTATATATAAAATAGTCTATATTATCATACTAATCAATATTAGAAAGCCATGTTTGTTTACAAAGTTCTTCTTCTTTCTAAAAGAATTCTATATTACATGACATCAGTAATATTAATATCTTTTTCTTATTTTTATTCTATTCCATCATATTTTAAAATAAACTTTGGGGATCTTTAAAATTTATGAATAAATCTGGACTTACATAAAAATGATATAATTTATAATCAGCGTATTTGACAGTTTTTAACTGAAAATATACTTTTGTTTCAGTATCAAATAAAGGCTATAACCAATGATAATAAAAGCCTGTATATTTGTCAAAATTATTTATATCAAATTCCATGTGGTCTTCATCAAATTTATAATAAAGTTTTGGAAGAATTTGTTCATATGTAAATTCAACATAATCTCCTCTACCACCATGAACAACTCTTTCAAACTTATGTGCAAATAATAATCCTGAATTCTTTAAATAAAGTTCTTGATTATGCATAAATTATTTTTATTCTATTTTGAAGTTCTGGAGAATATTGTTCTTTTGTTTGTTGATATAAATTACCAAAACACCCATCTAATATATATGTTGTACAGTAATCATGTTCATTTCTGACACCTCTACCTATACTTTGTATAATAATATTACTTGTAGTACAATTATACCATAATGGGAATAATTCTAATTTCTTTTTTACAATTTTACTTGTAATATTTGGATATGGTACTTTCATCAATATAATAAATCTACAATAATCATCTGGAAGATCAATACCTTCAGTTAATGTTGGACCAACTAAAATACCATTAGTTGATTTCTTAAAATCCGGCATTATTTCTTCTTTTTGCTTTGGTGTACCATAAAGGAATAATCGCTTTCTTACTTCATATGGAACACTATTATAAAAAAGTCTTGCATTTTCATATGAACCTGTATGAATAATTCCTCTATATTGATTATGCGCATTTATAATCTTTGCTGCCATTTGTTGAATCATTGGAAAATCATGAGCTTTATTTGCATAATTCATTTTATATTTAGGAATATAATATATAGGAGATTTACTGAAATCAAATGTAGATGGAATCTTTGAGAAAAAAGATTCATGTTGTTTTGTATATTTAGTTCCTATATTTTCATCAAATGCATGATGAGATCCTACAGTAGCAGATAAAAGAACTTTATTATTTGCATGTGATAAAAGGTATTCATTACAAAGATAATCTTCTTTTGCACAATTAAACTGATATGTTCTTTCATGTGTTTCTGGATTAACATTAACTTCCATTAACATATATTCAGTTCCTGACTTTTTAATTGCTTCCATGAAATCTTCAAATGAATTTCCAAATGTATGAAACCATGTTAATCTTTTTGACAATGTTTCCATATCTTTATCCATATTCTTTGTATTGAATAATGATTCATGTTGAATTTCATCTTCTAATGATGAATTAACATTTGCAACAATAGTAAGAATATTTCGGAATAATTTAAGTAATGTTATAATTTGTTCCGCATCATCATGATAGTAATTAAGACCAGTAAATACCACATCCAACTTGTCTTTAATATTATCGTTATCAAATATATATGTATAGTGTTTATCAAATTTTTTATTTTCATTTAATATCTGTGTTAAGCATTCAGGTTTAAAAAATTCATCATATATTATATCAGATGAAAGTGTTTTCATCTCAATATTATGTTGTTCTGCGTAATCAAGAATATCCATTAATTTCTTTGTATGAGATTGATCTCGAAGTGTTGGTGAACAGAATTGTTGAACTAGATCAGGAATATTATGACACTCATCACAAAAAACAACATCACGCTTTGGAAATGGATGACTTGTTCCTGCTTTTTGATTTACAAGATTCATATGATGAAGCCATAACTGATATGTCATAAGTGTAACATTTGAACGTTCTGCTCTAAATCTATCTTGCATATATTTACATCGTTCAACACATGTAAACATATTACGTTCTCTCCAATTCTTATCTCTTAACTGTCCATATGAAACTTTTGCGAGTTTACAACGTCCGCAACTGAGATCTTGTTTATTAACAAAACATGTATAATTTCCTATTGCACCCTTTATATAACCGAATTCATATAATGACATTTTATCAATAAAATCCGCATATTGCTGCCAGAGAAAAAGATCTGAACAAAGTATATATGATGATTTATGATAATATTTTGACAATACACCTGCACATATAATACATATAAGGGATTTACCAGAACCTGTTGGTGCTTCAATTATAGAAGTTTCCCTATTATCATTTAATATACTTTTAATAATAAACATTATAGATTCAAGCTGATATTTTCTGAATGAAAAATCTAAACCTATATTATTTTCAACCCAATCTAATATATTTGATTTTATTGATTCTATCGTGTATTGCATTTCTTGCTTTATATACTTTATTATATTATATAAAAAAATATATAAAAAGTTATAAAAATAAAAAAGAGAATTAGAGAAAAACAAATCTCTAATTCTCTTATATATTATTTTTTTATTCTATAAACTCCTAAATGTTTATTTTACTAAAAATATTCAAAATTAATTATATCAATTTCGTGTATGTATTACCAAAACATATATATACATAAATCATCTAATGAAAGCTATTTTTGACCAACATTTATCTAAATATGTAAATAATTAAATATCAAATTAATTTATGAAGTGTGACATCAAAGTCACGCTTCTAAAGCTAAGAAACTTAAGGCATAGAAGTCACTGCCATTACTGTAGCTCTCGATGTAACCATCATTGAAATGGACACCGTACGCACCGTTTTCGTACCCTCTACTACTCCAATAATAGTCGACACCGAAACCACTACCTTTTATAGCTGTACGTTTTTCATTTATAATAGTTTTATTTGCATAAATCTGATATAATTCACCAGGCATTGGTAAATACCAGTCACCTTGTTTTGTACCTGGTGTTGAATATGCAACACAACAACATGCAGCAGGAGAGTAACCATTATCTAAATTATTTGTCACACCAGCATATATATATGGATCTTGATTTGCTGTTTTAAATAAACATTGTTGAGTATTCCATTTACCTCCTATATATGCTGTTGAATACGTACCACCTTTTACATTACCTATTATATCAAAAGAATTACCAAAGTGTATACGCTGAGCATCTTTGTTTCCAGTAGAAGGACTATCATAATTCATGTAATTCAAAGAAACAAATCTAGCTGTTAAAACAGCACCATTTGAATTATCACCATTTTTAAAGTTTTCTGTAACTTCAGGAATTACGCAAATTGCGATAGCTGTATTAGTCACACCATTAGTTGTTTTATCAAGTGTTAACTTACCATCTGAAGTTGAATAAAGAATATCACCTACTGCAGATTTCTTCTTAATTGATGATGAATCTAACTTAACAGGATCCATATTAACCTACGGTTTAAATGATGGTATATTAAATAATGGTACTTCTACTGCTAAGAAACCTAAAACATAGTTGTGTTCGTTCTTAAGGCCGTTGCCGATGTAACCATGATAGAGACTGACACTGTACTCATTGTTACTAGAGCTCTCTCTACTACTCCAATAAATGTCATCAAAGAAATTACTATCATAACCGGATAATGAAATTCTTGCCTTATTTATAGTTGTTTTGTTTTCATAAAGTTTACTTAATTCACCAGGCATTGGTAAGTACCAGTCACCTGGTTTTGTACCAGGTGTTGAATATCTGTCACAACAACATGCTGGTGCACAATAACCTGCATCAGATTTATTTTCTACTTTGTCACTAGTTTTATCTTGATTTGTTGCTTTAAATACGCATCGCTTTGTATTCCATTTACCACCTACACATGATGTTTTATCTGTTCCGCCCTTAGTATTACCTATTGTTGTACCATTATTACCAAAGTACATGGTCTGTGTACCTATACTACCTGTTGCAGGTGTGTTATAATTCATATAATTTAAAGAAACAAATCTTGCTGTATGAACACCACCATCTGATTCATCACCAGTTTTTAAATTTTCATAAACATCAGGAATTACACAAATTGCAATAGGAGTGTTATTTACACCGTTTATCTATGCATCAAGTGTTAATTTATTATCATTAGTTGAATAAAGAACATCACCAATCTTTAATTCCTTTTTATAAGTCTACTAAATTTGAAATATTGGTGTTTCCTTATAACTAAATGTAATTAATCTATCCTATGTACATTTATTTAAACTAAATTTAATTGGAGCACCTGTATTATCATTTGGTATTAAATAAACTTTAGCAGAACAACCAGCAGTATTAGAGTCTAATGTAGTTTCCTATGTAGTTATAATAGTTCCTAATTTATTAGTAAATATTTTATTTGTATCTTCATATCCAAGATAAACCTATTTTTTTATACCATTATATTCTAACCTATATTCATACATTATTTCTATTCCATTCCCTGTATCAAATCCGTATTCAATTACAAGTAAACTACTATCTGTTATAGCATCATTGTGATCTTTTAAAATAAATGTTTGAGGACAATTATTAAGTTTTTTATAATTACTTGTTGTACTTGCTTTATTTAAAAGAGGAGTATTCGTAGTATTTAGTGATGGATTTTCCGGTCTAGGACCAGGATATTCGCAATCTATAATAGATGAGTCTTTCTTTGCCGTTTCTAAGTCAAGACCATAATATTTTTCAGTATTCATAATATATAAATTATTCATAAATTTATATATCTACATTCAAAAATGAAATACTGCAAATTAAATGACGTAATTAAAAATTATAAGTTATTATTTTTTATCAAAAAAACCAATAAATGCTTCACTAACATTATATAATTCTCCCATTGCTATATATCCTAAATATACATATTCTGACTAATTATTGGTTGTATAAATATATATTTTAAAATTTGTAAATGGTTCTCCATTTTCTATATCTTTTAAATATACATGGTTTCCATCTACATCATTTATTATATCAGAAATATCTATAACGTTACAATTCATATATAAATTAAAATCATAACCACCGTTATTTTCTAAGTTATATTCAGTTAATACATTACTTAATATTTTGCTATTTGTATTTATTTGATATTTATTATCTATTAAAAATATAATATTATCTCGAGTCATATAATCATATAAAGGAATGCCACTATACCTTATTTCTTTTTTAACGTTTTTACTTGTTAAAAAATATAAACTACCACCGGTAATAGGACTAGTTGAATCATACCATTTTGCCCTTGCAATTATTGTATTTTTCTAATCCTAATGTGCATATTTAAGTGTCATAAATTGTTTATTATTATAACTAAAAGTAATTACATCCTAAAGTTCCGCATCATTTGGTATATCAATCTACATTATTGCAGCAGTTCCACATCTAAATACCTATGTTTCATAGTATAAATCTAATTTATAATTTGTTTTTGATAATGTTATTAAATTCGTATAATTATTTTTCAACTCAGAATTATCAGTTGCTTGTAAATTACCATATATATTACCATTCTAATCAACAATACCAAAGCATAAAAAAAACTTGAAGTAATCAACCTTTTCAGGATCGTTTTCATTTTCATATATATAACTAATTTTTCGATTTTTAAATATATAATATGTATTATTAGATAATATTTTATATTTATATTTTGTATGGTCATATTCACCCAATACATAACCACTTACATATTTTAATACATATGGACCTGGTAATACTTGTGCACTCTATATAACATTCATTTGTATATTATGTGATATAGTAAAGTTTTTAATATTAAATGTTATTGTTGTATTTCTTTCTTGACCTGTATTATTTTCTTCACATGATATGACTGGCACAATTATATTAGAATTACTAGGAAAATTATCAGAATTTAATGTTAAATTCTTTGGTTCTGTAAATGTAAAGTTTAACGGATTTTTAATAAAGGTAACGCTACACCAATTATTTTTATTATTTGTAAATGAAACACTTAAATTAGTTGGATCATAATTAATAGGAGTATTTTTATCTGTTTCTGTAACAGCAATTACATAATTTGAATTACTGTAACTCTACTAATTACTTTTAAGTGTAATAGTAGGTATATTAGATTCATAATATGAATTTATAACAGCATTATATGTTGTGTCTCCATCTTCTTCAAGTAAAACTGGTTCCTCATCTACATCTGGTGTAGTTGTACCATCACCTAATATTAATAATATAGGTGTTAAAGTTCCGGTCTACTATGATGTTTCAGATCCATCAACTATTGTAGTTGGTGGTGTAACAATACCTCCACCTCCTCCACCTGTAACTTCCTATAA
>OASE01000080.1_pt1 | contig 31034 bp, 15 predicted proteins | sample 1494851 | NCBI WGS metagenome assembly OASE01 (sample SAMEA3360680, study PRJEB22359) | human gut metagenome | biome: ENVO:urban biome; feature: ENVO:human-associated habitat; material: ENVO:feces | place: Bangladesh | collected 2011 | reverse complement strand
GGAAAAAGATTGCATCGTTTTTCCTTTCCATTGCGCTCGGTTTGCAGTACCTTTGGATAAGCTACGCGGCACCTCGGCAATGAAAAGGAAAAAGATTGCATCGTTTTTCCTTTCCATTGCGCTCGGTTTGCAGTACCTTTGTAGCATAAAACAGACGTTACCTATGGCACAACGATTAGAACAAACACAGGCGGCTGTGCAAACACAGCAGTTGGCATCGCTACAAGTGGCGGTGGCCAAACTTGTGGAGCTGCCCGTAACCGAACTGGCCGCACGGGTGAGAGATGAAATGGTGGACAACGCCGCACTCGAGGAAAAGGACGGCGAGGACTATCCTGCACACGACGAGGCCGATAATACTGACAATAACGATAATAACGAGGAGAACGACAAGGACGCTGAGGCCGACGAGACAAATGCCTATGAGGAGAGCGAGGACTACGGACGCGAGGCTGACGCTATGGGCGACTACTTCTCGGCCGACGATGTGCCTGACTACCTGCAGCAACGCGCCGACGAGGAGCGCGACCGCAAAGAGATGCAGTACTCGGGACAGACCTCTTTCTACGAGGACTTGCAGCAGCAAATCAGCGAACACAACCTTACCGAGCACGAACAGGAGGTGATGGAATATCTCATTGGCTCACTCGACGAGGACGGCTTTTTGCGGAAGGACCTTGATGCGCTGGCCGACGAGCTGGCCATTTACCACAATATAAACACCGACCGCCACGAACTTGAACGCTTGCTCGGCATTTTGCAACAGTTTGAGCCGCGAGGCATCGGTGCACGCTCGCTGCAGGAGTGCTTGCACATACAACTGACTGACCCCGAACGCCGCACGCCTTACACCAAACTGGCGCTGGAGGTGGTTGACCGCTGCTTTAAGGACTTTGTGGGGCGCCACTGGGACGTGGTTAAGCAGCGACTTGGCATGGACGATGACACCTTTGCCCATGTGCGCCACTTGCTCGTTCACCTCAATCCGCGTCCGGGCAGTGCCCTTAACGACTCTACCGCACCAAGTGCCCCAACGGTGGTACCCGACTTCTATGTCAGGGTTGACGACGAAGGACGCGTGGAGGTGGGCATGAACAATGGCGATGTGCCCGAACTGAGGGTGAGCCAGGCTTTCCGCGACAGCATCAAGCAGTATGGCGGCAACAAGACGAAACTGTCGCGCGAGCAACGCGACGCTTACACCTACGCCCGCCAAAAGGTGGACTCGGCCCTGTCGTTTATCAACTTGCTCACGCGACGCAAGGAGACTCTGATGTCGGTTATGCGCGCCATTGTTGACAAGCAACACGCCTTTTTTGTGAACGATGATGACGAGAACGACTTGGTGCCGCTCACGCTGAAGGAAATTGCCGAAATGGCACGGGTGGACATATCTACCGTGTCGCGCGTGACGAACAGCAAATATGTGCAGACTATGTACGGCACTTACCCGCTCAAGTTTTTCTTCTCGTCACAGTTCACCACAAGCGATGGCGACGAACTCTCTGCCCGCAAGGTTAAGGCGGCTCTGCGCGAGCTGATTGACGGCGAGGACAAGCGTCACCCGCTGAGCGACGAGGCGCTGGCCGCCAGGCTCAAGGAGGCTGGCTACAATGTGGCGCGCCGCACTGTGGCCAAATACCGCGATATGCTGGGACTGCCTACCGCACGCCTGCGCAAGGAGTGAACGGGGTGGAGGGGGACGGGTTACCCCCTAATCAATCAACACAAAACAGATACATCTTGGACAATACTGACATACATAACGAAACAAGCGCCCACACGGCGCACAAACTGCGTGAGAAGGCCAGCGGGGTGAGCAGCGAACTGATAGTGCTCACCGCCCACGTTGTGTCGTCGCTCTACTCGCCGTTTTACCTGCCGGTAGTGGCTTTTGTGGTGCTGTTCTTGTTCAGCTACCTGAACATGCTGCCCATGCAGACAAAGGTGATACTTACGCTGATTGTATACTTCTTTACCATACTGCTGCCCCATGTGGCCATATACTGCTACCGCAAGCTGAATGGGTGGACACGGCACCAAATGAGCCGCCGCGAACGCCGTTATGTGCCTTACGTGCTGAGCATTGTGAGCTATGGTGCACTGCTCTACCTGCTCTACGGCATTCACATGCCACGCTTTGCGTTGGGGGTGATTGGCGGCGCGCTGGTCATACAGGTGGTGTGCGCCATTGTCAACAACTTTATCAAAATCAGCACACACGCTGCCGCCTCGGGGGGTGTGGTGGGGGCACTGATAGCCTTTTCGTTCATCTTTGCCTTCGACCCCACATGGTGGGTGTGCCTCACCACGCTGCTCTGCGGCATGGTGTGCTCGGCACGCCTCATTCTGCGACAGCACACCTACGCCGAAATAGGGTGGGGCGTACTGGTTGGCGTGGTGAGCGGATTTGTCAGCATTTTGCTGATATAAGGCCTTAACTATTAAAACCCTATATTGAGTATCATGGTAAAGATCATTGTAAAAGACCAAGCTATAAAGACCCTGTCAAAAGATGGGATCGATTATATATGCATCACAGATATAGCAAGACTTAAAAATCCGACAGAGCCCAAAGATGTTGTAAAAAATTGGCTTCGCTCTAAGAATACCTTGGAGTATCTTGGACTTTGGGAGCAATTAAACAACCTTAATTTTAAGGGGGTCGAATTCGACCCCCTTTTGAAAGAAGCCGGGTCAAACGCATTTACAATGAGCCCGACTCGTTGGATAGAAATAACAAATGCTGTTGGTATTATTTGTAAGAATGGAGCTAATGGTGGGACCTACGCGCAAAGAGACATAGCATTTAAGTTTGCAAGTTGGGTTTCTGTTGAATTTGAATTATATTTGATAAAGGAATTCCAGCGGCTAAAAGAAGAAGAGCAAAAGCAGATAGGTTGGTCTGCAAAACGTGAACTTTCCAAAATAAACTATCGAATACATACTGACGCTATCAAGGCTAATCTCATTCCAACAGAAGTAACACGAGAACAAGCAGCCATGAAGTATGCAAACGAAGCAGATTTGCTCAACATGGCCATGTTTGGCATGACAGCAAAGCAATGGCGCGAACAAAATCCCGAAAAGAAAGGCAATATTCGTGACTATGCCAGTATCAACGAACTTATTTGTCTCTCAAACATGGAGAACCTTAACGCTGTATTTATCAACGATGGGTTATCACAATCCGAAAGGCTCATCAAACTAAATCAAATAGCAATACAGCAAATGAAAATACTTGAAGATACAAGCGGCAGGAACCTATTAAAATAAACGAAGCCAAATATCTTATCAACTGTAAATAACATTCTATACATCACACATAAATACATCACATCATACATGACACCAATTATTAGCATTATCATGGGCAGCACAAGCGACCTGCCCGTTATGGAGAAGGCTGCCAAATTTCTTGAAGAGATGCAAGTGCCTTTCGAAATGAATGCCCTCTCGGCACACCGCACACCTGCCGAGGTGGAGGACTTTGCACATGGTGCACAAGCACGCGGCCTGCGTGTTATCATTGCCGGTGCCGGCATGGCTGCTGCACTGCCTGGCGTGATTGCCGCCAGCACTACGCTGCCCGTTATAGGTGTACCCATCAAGGGCATGCTCGACGGACTGGACGCCATGCTCTCTATCATACAGATGCCTCCCGGCATTCCCGTAGCCACTGTTGGCGTGAACGGTGCACAGAATGCAGCTATCCTGGCTGTTGAAATGCTGGCACTCTCTGACGAGACTCTGGCCAAACGCCTGGCTGACTACAAAGAGAGCCTGAAGCAGAAGATTGTGAAGGCCAACGCCGACCTGCACGAGGTGAAATATCAATTCAAAACAAACTAAGCTTACTACATAAGTGTCGATATTCAACTATAATCCGCGAATGAGCCACGAGGTGGTGATTGGCAACAGGCCACTCGGCGGCAACAATCCGCTGCGCATACAGAGCATGACCACCACTGCCACCACCGACACCGAGGGCTGCGTGAAGCAGTGTATGGCCATATTCGACGCTGGGGCCGACTATGTGCGACTGACTACACAGGGCACACGCGAGGCCGAGAACCTGCGCCACATCAAGGACGAACTGCTGAAGCGCGGCTACGACCGCCCGCTGGTGGCCGACGTGCACTTCAACCCCAATGTGGCCGATGTGGCGGCTGCCATTGTGGAGAAGGTGCGCATCAATCCGGGTAACTATGTGGACCCGGCACGACAGTTCAAACACCTGGAATACACCGACGAGGAGTATGCCGCCGAACTGGCACGACTTGAAGAGCGGTTTACCAAACTGCTCAACATCTGTAAGGCGCACCACACGGCTCTGCGCATTGGCGTGAACCACGGCTCGCTCTCCGACCGCATCATGTGCCGCTACGGCGACACACCGGCGGGCATTGTGGAGAGTTGCATGGAGTTTCTGCGTGTGTGTGTGAAGGAGGGGTTCAAGGACGTGGCTGTGTCTATCAAGGCATCTAACACGCAAGTGATGGTGCGCTCGGTGCGCCTGCTGTGCAGCGTGATGCGCATGGAGCACATGGACTTTCCGCTGCACCTTGGCGTGACAGAGGCCGGCGAGGGCGAGGACGGACGCATAAAGAGTGCCGTGGGCATTGGCGCACTGCTGGCCGACGGCATTGGCGACACGCTGCGCGTAAGCTTGAGCGAGGCTCCCGAGGTGGAGGTGCCTGTGGCCTACAAACTGGCCGAATATGTGGTGCGACGCGCCGGACACCCCGAAATTCCCGGAAAGGAGGCCCCGCAGTTCAACTACGAAAATCCTTCGCGCCGCCGCACCACTGCGGTGGGTAACATTGGTGGCGACAATGTGCCGGTGGTCATATCTACACGCCTCAACAACGAGACGTACACGGCTGCCAACGGCCAGCCCACGCCCGACTACATTTATGTGGGGCGCAGCCTGCCCGGCAAGGACAAGCGCATGGCTGGCACTGGCTATTTGGTGGACGCTGACTTGTGGCAGGGCGAGGAGGGCACTTATCCCGTGTTTACGAAACGGTACCTCATGGCCATGCCTGCGTGCAGGGCAAGCATCAAGTTCTTGTTCCTCACTTACCTCGACCTTGACGACGAGGTGAAGGCGCTGCTGCGCACCGTGCCCGGGGTGGTTATCATAGCACAGAGCAACCACCAGAACCGCTTGGGCGAGCAACGCGCATTGGTGCACGAACTGTGGTGTGAGGAACTGCGCACCCCGGTGGTGTTCTTTGAGCAATACCGCATGGGCGAGGGCGACAAGGAGAATTTCCAGCTTTACGCTGCTGCCGACATGGGCGCACTGATGTTTGACGGGCTGACCGACGGCATCATGCTGTTCAACCAAAAGCCTGAGGGCCAACGCCCGCTGCCGCTCGAGGTGCAGGACGCCACAGCCTTTGCCATACTGCAGGCTGCCCGCTTGCGCACTACCAAGACGGAGTATATCAGCTGCCCTGGCTGCGGCCGCACGCTCTACGACCTGCCAGGTACCATTGCCCGCATCAAGGCTGCCACAGCGCATCTCAAGGGCCTTAAAATAGGCATTATGGGCTGCATTGTGAATGGCCCCGGCGAGATGGCCGATGCCGACTATGGCTATGTGGGCGCCGCACGCGGCAAGGTGAGCCTTTACCGGGGCAAGGTGTGTGTTGAAAAGAACATACCAACCGACGAGGCCGTTGACAAGCTGCTCGAACTGATTGAGAAGGACCGCAGCAACTCTTAATCGGTTCTTGGCTGTAGGCTTTGCTGCCTGGTAAAACGTGAACAGGCGAACGTTCTCAAGTACAAAACGCAAGCACCCAACGCTAGCATCAAACGCTAGCATCAAACGCTAGCACCAAACGCTAGTTCTAATGGGGGCGACGCGTCTCGCGTCGGGAAAGTGCCATGTTCATACACTTAATAAAGGCTCACAGACAATGCTAATTACACACTTGTCTGTGAGCCTTTGCCGTCATTTCCGACGCGGGACGCGTCGCCCCCATTAGTGCTAGCGTTGGGTGGTAGCGTTGGGGTGTATTTGGTGCTAGAAGGAACGCAAGCACTAATGGGGGCTTGAGTTGGGGGCTTGAGTTTTGTGCTTGAGTCCGTTCGATGTTTACCTTTCACCAGAAACAAGTACACTATGACGCGTTTAACCCGTCAACCTTTACGTTAATACTTGAACGTGCTGCCGCCCAGGAACTCGCGCAACAACGAGGTCGGGGGCAAACCACGTATGGAAATAGGTTTGAGGTAACTCAGGAATTTGCGCAAGCGGTATGCCTCAGAGTATTCGGGAGCCGACTCGGGCACCTCTTCAAGCAAGGGGAGCGCCTGGTCGCGCAAGGCCGCAAACTCAAAGAGCAATGCCGTGTTCATCATTTCGTCGGCCTGCTCCTGGAAGGGGAATATCCAACGCTCCTCGCCACGGCGCACCGAGGGCCATTGCGCAATAGTCTCCTGTGCCGAACGCGCACGATACTTGTGATCGCGCACAATGCGGCGCAGCAAACGGTTGTCGGTGGTGGGTATGTAGTTGTGGTCGTCGAGCAATATGGTGGTCAGGGCCGAGGCATATATCTTGAACTTGTGCTTGTCGGCCACACCCTCTGTCAACCGCGGATTAAGGGCATGAATGCCCTCGAGTATCAGTATGTCGTGCTCGTCAAGGCGGTAATGGTGGCCACTGGGCGCACTCTTGCCCGAAGCAAAGTCGTAGCGTGGTGTTTCCACCTCCTCGCCATGTATGAGGGCATTTATCTGCTCGGTGAGCAAGGGTATGTTCATGGCGTCAATGTGCTCAAAGTCGTAATTGCCATCGGCATCGCGCGGCGTGTTGACACGGTCGACAAAGTAGTCGTCGGTAGATATGGGCAACGGGCGCAGGCCACAAGCCATAAGCTGCACGCTGAGGCGCTTGCTGAAGGTGGTCTTGCCACTCGACGAGGGGCCGGCTATGAGTATCACCTTGAGCTCGGGGTTGGCTGCTATGCGGTCGGCCAAGTGGGCAATTTTCTTCTCCTGCAGAGCCTCGCTCACGTTGATAAGGTTGTTGGTGTAACCGTGGCTGCAAGCATCGTTGAACTCGCCGATGGTGGTCACACCCAATATCTCGTTCCAGCGGTGCTGCTCACTGAACACTTCAAACATTTTGGGCTGTTCAACCATGGGGCGCAGTTGTGAGGGATTTTCAGGGTCGGGTATGCGCAACAGCAAGCCGTCGCCATAGAGCGCCAGGTCGAACAAATATATTTGTGAGGTTTTGATGAGCAACGAACCATAAAAGTAGTCGGCCGTGTCGTCAAGGGTGTAGTAGGTGGTGTAGAGCTTGCCCACACTCTCAAGCAGTTTGGCCTTGCTCTCAAGCCCGTCGGCACGAAAGCGCGCCACAGCCTGCTCGGTAGGACAGGTTATGCGGTGAAATGGTATGTCGGCCGCCACTATCTGCGCCATGCGCTGCTTGAGCTGGTCTACCACCATTTGCGACACCACACCGTCGTTCGAACCCGTAATGAGGCGGCAATAGTAGCCATTCGACACGGGGGTTTCGATGCGCAAACGGGCCGAAGGGCCATAAATGTCGCGCACCGCCTTGTAAAGCACAAAGAACAGTGAACGCGTGTAGGTGCGCAAGCCCGACGACGAGGTAATGTCGAGGAACTCCACATCTTTGTCGGTAAAAAACGTGAAGTGCAGGCCCTCAACCTTATTGTTTACCTTGGCACTGGTCGGGCCGTAGGGCATGTTAAGGTCGAGCATTTCATACACTTCTTCAAGGTTAAAGCCTATGGGCACCTTGTGTGTGCGCCCCGTGTTTTTGCAACGTATGGTTATATTCTTGCTCATGTTTGTACTGTTTTTAGTGTGGAGAGGCGGGGGGAACTTCCGATAGCGCACTAAATTCCTATTCCAGAATTATTAGAACCACCCTTAGCATAAAGAGCGCGGCAGGCCACTCCTGCGGCCCACACAGCCACCACCATGCAGCAGCCCGTCTTATCAACGCTCAAATATACACTTATTTGCCCAAAATACCCTTTGCAAATGTGTGAAATTAGCTTGCAATGTTACACTTTAGGACATAAATGCCGCAATATCAGCACATTACGCACAATTATCGGCCGAAACACTTGGAGCTTTTGAGAATAGTTGCTACCTTTGCAGCCGCTATGTGTAAAGCAGCTGCGCGCAACCTTGCGCACAATGCCACACAGAGCATTATTACATTCATATCTCATAATTCATACACAATGTACTTAGATTCTGAAAAGAAGAAAGAGATCTTTGGCAAGTACGGACAGTCTAATTCGGACACTGGTTCAGTAGAGAGCCAGGTGGCCTTGTTTTCTTACCGTATTGCCCACTTGACGGAGCACATGAAGCAGAACCGTAAAGATCATACGACTGAACGCTCACTCGTTAAGATGGTAGGTAAGCGCCGCGCGCTCCTCAACTACCTGAAGCGCAAGGACATCGAGCGTTACCGTGCTATCGTTAAGAACCTCGGCTTGCGTAAGTAATCACGCTGCAGTACAGAGGTTTACTAACGAGACTCTGAAAAAGCCTAATCCCGCCCAACACTGATGTGTCGGAGCGGGATTTTTTTGTGCTCGCTTGCCAATGGGGAATGGGGGAATATGCTAATTGGCTGACGACGTATCGTTGCTTGTTAACCGCTTAGCGGGTAATACACTAACAACACAAGCATTTATGGCAGATAGAAATTAACAACAAAAAACGTTGGCGGAATTAGCTAACAAGTTAACTATTTCCGCCAACGAGCAGGTGTTTACTTACGTAAACTTAGTCCTTATCCATATATTTCCACATACCACCATCGTTTTGCTGGCGTTGGTTGCTCCATTGCACTGCATCTGCATCGTTTGTTTCGTCAGAGAGTCGGGTACTCATATTAAGTATGGCTTCCTCGGTGAAGAACACAATCTTTGTAGCAACGGGAGAGATGTATTTGCGTTTTGATGTATTCATATCTGTGATAACTTTACGTGTGTTACTTTACAATGATTTTTTTGCCGTTGATTACGTAAACGCCCTTTACAGCATGGCTCACGCGGCGACCTGCGAGGTCGTAGATAACTGCATTGTGAGGCATAGCGGCATTATCGCTTACAGAGTTGACACCTGTTACGTCGCCACCAAAGTTGAGTGCCAAAGCCCCCTGTGCGGTAGGAGCCATTACGTAAGCTTTGTTGGCAGCCAATGAAGTGATGTTGCTGTTAGGCTTGTAGAAACCTGCCACACCGTCCTTTGTGCTGAAGATGCGAACTTGCTCGCTATTATCTACACCAGCCAGTTCAGTAACAGCGTTTACACCCTTAAGGTCGTTGTCGATGGTGGTTACATCGGCGTCGTTGGCCAAAGTGAATGTGGCTGATGTGGCATTGTCGCTCACAAGCAGCACACCCTTGTTGGCGGGGATTACGCCATTTGCATATTCAGTAAGCTTTACGCTACCATTGCTCACAGTACCAGCATAAGCCTTTACGCCCTCGGGAGCCTTGGCAGCAAACGGCAGATAGTAAGTGGCATAGTGCTTGCCGTCTGACTCGTTGAGGTTGATAGCGGGCAAAGTATTGCTCAATACAATAGCCGATCCTTCGTCTACTGCTGTGCTCTTCCAATACCCCACTTTCTTACTGCTGTAAGCATGAATGATGTAGTTAGGATGATCCTTGGCAGAAAGCACAAATGCACCTGTGCCCCAATAAGCATTCCAACTACCTTGTGCCACAACAGAAGTGCCTTGAACGTCCCACTTGTCACAATAAGCCTTGTCAGCTGATTCGATCTTGACCATTGAAGGGCTGGTGCTCGCATTATCATTGGTGCCCACTACGCTCGTTACCAAGCGGCGGCCAGCTGCATTGACAATGGCGTAGCCATCGAAAGGATTGCCTTCAAATTTCCATGCAAAACCATTGTTGAGCAGACCGACAGTCTGGGTGTTGGTGGTAATTTGCGATGATGTGTCGAATATGTAACCATTGCGTGCTGCATTTGAGCTACTTTCACCAAAGATACCAATCTTCATGAAATACCACTTGTCGGTCTCAATAGGGTAGTCATTAACCTTATTGCACTCAACAGTAAAGGTGTTGTTGCTTTCTGAAACGGTACCTTCTGCCCAAGTAGCCCGTATATAGCCAGGGAAGGTATAGAAGGCCTCGTAAGCAGCTTTAGGCGTTTCGGTTCCTAAGGCAGTAACCTTCTTTGTGTAGGTCTTACCGTCCAGCTCAAAGTTGTAGGTTACGTCGAAGCCCACCTTATACACCTTGAACTGTGCGCAGTTTGGGGCTGTATCACCAAGACCCCAGTTTCCTAAATAGCCGTCGTTCGTATTGCCATCGTCCACTACAAAAACGTTGCCAGACTTTAGGCGGAAGCCTTTGGGGCTATTAGCGTTTTCGAGAGTGTTATAAGTGGCAATGGCGCCATCACCAAGCATATTGTTGTTATTAGTGTTATCTTGCGTATTCTTACGTATGAACTTGTTAGTGCCTACGTTGTAAAGCTGTATAGTCTTTTGGCCATTGGTTTCGCCTACATATATCTTCCATACGTAGTTAGCATCAGTAAGGGTGCTTGTGCCCTCGTAAGAAGTAGTGACAGATGCCGCATCGTGTTGGGCTTTCTGACCATTGCCGTACAGATAATTACCATTGTCGTTCGCTTTGTCGCCAAACACGCGAATTACGTAGTAGCCCGAAGTAAGCTCTGACAGTGGCGTACAGGTGGCAGCCACCTTGTAGTTGTCAGCCCATGCTGTCATGACGCTTACTAACAGGCACAGAAGTAGAAAATGTCTTTTCATGTGCAATTTGTTTATGAGTTGATAATATTTGTTTCGCTTTTCCATACCGCGTAGCAGGCAACTACGCTCTTTGTAGCGACAAAGGTAGTTATAAGTAATCAATTTGTGCGGGGGGGGTATTAAACTATGTTAAGCCAACAACTCTGTAAGACTCTAAGTTACAAAGTTCATGCGCAAAATGTTAAAAAGCCGGGAGTTGCTTATGTTTTCCGCGCTAAGCAGCTAACACGAACGTTATATCTTTGTTCTTATGTCCTCCACGTTAGAGGCTCGCTACGGCGTCAGCCCTTATGTTTCTTGGGCCACGCGGACGCTAGTCCGTGGCCAGCCGCGCAGCGGCCTTTTGTGTATCTTATGTAAACTTCTGTTGCTTATGTTTTCCGCGCTAAGCGGCTAACACAAACGTTATATCTTTTGTTCTTATGTCCTTATGTTCTTCTGTTCTCCGCGTTAGCGGCTAATCTCAAGTGCTTGCGTTTAGTGATAGCGTTTGGTGCTTGAGTACGTTCGTATGTTTACGTATTACCGGACACCAAAAATTAGCACATGGCCCTCGGCGTCAGCACATTAACCCATTACCACATTAGCATATAACGCAAAAAGAGTTGGCCTTGCACCGGGGTGCAGAGCCAACTCTTTGAGTTGTTATGCTTTAAGCTTAGAACTTATTTAAGCCGCACGATTAGAGCTGGGGACCAGCAGCAACGAGAGCCTTACCAGCTTCGTTGGTTTCGTACTTCTTGAAGTTCTTGATGAAGCGTGCAGCGAGGTCCTTAGCCTTCTCTTCCCATACTGAAGCGTCAGCGTAAGTGTCGCGAGGATCGAGGATCTTAGGATCAACGCCGGGGAGTTCAGTAGGAACAACGAAGTCGAAGTAAGGAACAGTCTTGGTAGGAGCCTTGTCGATAGAACCATCGAGGATAGCGTCGATGATACCACGTGTATCGCGGATAGAGATACGCTTGCCTGAACCATTCCAACCAGTGTTTACGAGGTAAGCCTTGGCACCGTTCTTCTCCATCTTCTTAACGAGTTCCTGAGCATACTTGGTGGGGTGCAATTCGAGGAATGCCTGGCCGAAACAAGCTGAGAAAGTAGGAGTAGGTTCGGTGATACCACGTTCAGTACCAGCCAACTTGGCAGTAAAGCCAGAGAGGAAGTAGTACTGAGCCTGAGCCTCAGAGAGGATAGATACGGGAGGAAGTACACCGAAGGCATCGGCAGAGAGCATGATAACCTGCTTTGCAGCGGGGCCCTTGCTGATAGGCTTAACGATGTTGGTGATGTGGTAGATAGGATAGCTTACACGAGTGTTTTCAGTTACAGTCTTGTCAGCGAAGTCAATCTTGCCGTTAGCATCAACAGTTACGTTCTCGAGGAGTGCGTCACGCTTGATAGCGCCGTAGATATCGGGCTCGCTTTCCTTGTCGAGGTTGATAACCTTTGCGTAGCAACCACCTTCGTAGTTGAACACACCGTTGTCGTCCCAGCCGTGTTCGTCATCACCGATGAGCTTACGCTTCGGGTCGGTAGAGAGGGTAGTCTTACCAGTACCTGAAAGGCCGAAGAAGATGGCAGAGCTTGTCTCTTCCATGTTGGTGTTAGCAGAGCAGTGCATAGAAGCGATGCCCTTGAGGGGGTTGTAGTAGTTCATCATTGAGAACATACCCTTCTTCATTTCACCACCGTACCAAGTGTTGATGATAACCTGCTCGCGGCTTGTGATGTTGAATACAACGGCAGTTTCTGAGTTGAGGCCGAGTTCCTTGTAGTTAGTTACCTTAGCCTTTGATGCGTTGTAAACGATGAAGTCAGGTTCGAAGCTCTCAAGTTCTTCCTTTGAAGGACGGATGAACATGTTAGTTACGAAGTGAGCCTGCCAAGCAACTTCAACGATGAAGCGCACAGACATGCGAGTTTCCTTGTTGGCACCACAGAAACCATCTACTACGAAGAGACGCTTGTTAGAGAGCTCTTTCTTAGCGATTTCCTTAACGGCTGCCCAAGCCTCCTGTGAAGCAGGCTTGTTGTCGTTGGGATATTCGGGAGTAGTCCACCACACTGTGTCCTTTGAGTTCTCGTCCATTACGATGAACTTGTCCTTAGGAGAACGGCCAGTGTAGATACCCGTCTTTACGTTAACAGCGCCGAGTTCAGTTTCCTGACCCTTTTCAAAACCTTCGAGACCTGCCTTTGTTTCCTCTTCGAACAACTGCTCGTATGAGGGGTTGTGAACGATCTCTGTTGCGCCGGTAATACCGTACTTGGTTAAATCTAATGTTGCCATAATGCTTTATTAGTTAATAAAAAAAGTTTACTTGTTAGTAGGGTTAGGCAGCAGGCAGAGCAAGTGCCCGCGCTTTACCGCAGCAAAAGTACGAAAATGTTGGTACAAACGAAAAGTTTTAACGCATTTTATTTTGCTAATTTGCTGCATTCTTCTGCGCCATTGCTGGTGCGTTCCTTGCCTTTGCTCTGGCGCCATAGCGCAAAAGCGAACAGGGCTATTATCACGGCCAGCGCTGCGTAGGCCACGCTGTTGGTGGCGGTGATGCTGGCGGGGTGGAAGGTCATAACCACTTGATGCTTGCCGGCAGGCACCTTGAGGGCGCGCAACACATAGTTGACACGGCCCAGTTCGGCGGGCTTGCCGTCGATGGTGGCGGTCCAGCCGGGGTAGTATATTTCGGAGAACACCACTACGCCGCCCTTGGGCGAGCTGATGGTGTACTTCAGGCAGTCGAGGTCGTGGGCTGTTACCTGCACACTACCGCTGTCGAGGGGCGAGCCATCGAGCACGGCGCGGAACTTTTCGTCGGCCACAGCCTTGTGTTTGGTGTCAAGCCCAGTGAGGCCGGCCATTTCGGCGTCGGCATTTTTCACAAAGTTGATGTTGCTCACAAACCAGCCGTTGCCGTTGGCATAGGGGTTGAGCACCACCTGGTCGGCCTGCTTGCCAAACATAAAGTATTTGGTGTTGAGCATGTTGAGCACGGGCGATATGCTGTCGCCCTTAACCTGGCTCATGTCGCCTTGTGCATTGTTCACAGCATTGACAAACTGCTGCAGCTCGTTGTTGAGCTGGCGGTCGATAAGGTCCTGATAGCGGTGCAGTTTGGCTGCGTGGTAGCCGCCAATGCTGTGGTGGTAGTATGAGGTGGCATTTGACGTTTCGTTGAACGGACTGCCGCCTGTGCCGAGATTTACCACACGGTAGTAGGTGGTGTCTTGCAGCACGCGGGCATCGGCGGGCGACTTGGTAAAGTTCTCCTCCATTACCGACTCCTCGGTGAACGAGTCGTTGTTGAGGTAGCGCTTGTCAATCTGCCACATGTCGGTCAGGCAGATGATGCCCAGCAGCAAGCACATGAGCCAGCCCTGCAACTTGTTGGCGGCATAGGCCCAGATAACCAATATGCCCAGCACAATGATAAAGGCTGAGCGCAAGGCATCGGCCGAGAGTATGGCATGGTGCATAGAGGTGATGGCGGCCATGTAGCGACCCACGAGGTCGGCGGGGAAACCGGCCTGGCGCATGAGGCCGAAGGTGGTGGCGTCGCTTTGCGATATGCAGTCGCCCACCACGCCCGGGGCCAGCCATACAAGCAGGCAGAAACCGAGGGTGAGCACAGTGGCTACGGGCAGACCTACCTTCTTTACCATCGGAGCCTGTTTCCAGTTGGTGAGCTGGAAGAGTTCCTTGCGCTTGCTTATTTCGTACAAACAGAGTATGGCGAGCAGCGGCATGGTAAATTCGGCTATGACGAGGGCTGAACTTACGGTGCGGAACTTGGCGTACATGGGCAGGTGGTCGATAAAGAAGTCGGTGACGCCTACATATTTACCCCATGCAAAGAGCAGACTGAGCACGGTGGCGGCCAGCAAGGCCCACTTTACAGGGCCCTTTACATAGAACAGGCCGAGCACAAACAGGAAGCACACCAGGGCACCCACATACACGGGGCCTACGGTGAAGGGTTGTTCGCCCCAATAGAGGTTGAGACCCGGGGGAGTGGCTTGCAGTCCGCTCTGCTGGAAAACCTGCTGAGTTTGGCCAGCGCACTGGTAAAAGTCATCGTAGCCGGGCAAGTCCTCTACGTTTTCACGGTCGAGGATCGACGATGAGCCGCCGCCCTTGTAGTCGGGAATGAGCAGTGTAAGGGTTTCGTCAATGCCATAGCTCCACATGGTGATGTAGTCGCGGTCAAGGCCAGAAGTGGCCTTTTGTGCCGTTTGGCCCTTGGCGGGCTGTGCGGTGAGTTCGGCCTTGCCACGCATTGACTCCTGCGCATACTGGTAGGTGTGGTAAAGGTTGGGCAGGTTGGCTGCCACGCCAAGCAAGCCGGCCACTATCAGCACACCGGTGGCCTTGAGCCAACTGCCCATTTTGCGGCGCACAATGGCGTCGACGAGGTAGGCCACTGCCATAAAGGCCATGACAAAGATGAAGTAGTACGACATCTGTATGTGGTTGCTCACCACCTGCAGGGCCGTAAATAGGGCTGTAACAGCGCCGCCCCACAAATATTTGCCGCGGTAGCACAGTACCAAACCGCCTATGGTGGGCGGTATGAAGGCAAGGGTCATCACCTTCCAGAGGTGGCCGGCGGCAATGATAATGAGGAAGTAGGACGAGAAGGCCCACAATATGGCGCCTAACGCTGCCAGATAGGGCTTAAAGTTGAATGCGCGTAGCAGAATGTAGAAGCCGAGCAAATAAACGAACAGGAAACTGATGGCCGGAAACCAGTAGATGGTGCCAAGGCCAAAGGTGTAGCCCACCTTGTTGAGGGTGTCGGTGGCACTGTACGAGGGGGCAGTCTGATAGGTGGGCATGCCGCTGAATATGGCATTCGACCAACGGCTCACCTCGCCACCATGGTGCTGCTTATACTGCACCTGCTCCTGCTTCAGGCCCTCGGCGGCCACACTGTCGTGTCCGCCCAATACCAGGCCCTCGCTCATAGGGGTGAAGAAGTAGGCTATGCTGATAGCCAGGAATATGAGCACCGCCACGAGGTCGGGTGCTGCCTTCTTCATGATGTTTGAGAAATTCATTATATAGATGTGTGTTTAATTAGTTCTTGGTTTAGGGGAGGGGGTTAGGGGGTTAGGGGGTTAATGGGTTAGGGGGTTAAAAGATTACCGCTGCTTGCCCAATTCGTAAGAGTTACTTTTTAACCCCCTAACCTTATAACCTCATAACCCCCTACTCCCCCCTCACACCCACAGCATGACGATGAGCTGCGCAATGATTACGCGCAGAAACATGCCGAGAGGGTAAACGGTGGCGTAGGCCACAGAAGCCTTGTCGTTGCCGGGCAGCGAGTCGTTGACATACTCCAGGGCAATGGGGTTGGCCATGGCGCCACAGAGCATGCCCGCCGTAGTGGCATAGCTGCGTTTGTAACACACCACGCCCACTATGCTCATGATGATGACCGGCACCAGGGTGATAACCATGGCAATGCCTATCCACCACAAAGCTTGCGGCTGCATGACGGTGGCAAGGAAGTCCTTGCCCGCATCAAGTCCCAAGCAGGCCAGATACATTGACAAGCCCAACGAGCGCAACATCAGGTTGGCACTCGTGGTGGTGTAGGCCACCATGTGGAAACGTGGACCAAAGGCGCCAATGAGTATGCCCATCACAATGGGACCGCCCGCCAAACCGAGCGTGACGGGAAACTTTATGCCGGGCACAAACACGGGGATACTGCCCAACAGCAAACCCAGCACAATGCCTATGAATATGGTCACCATGTTAGGCTCGTCAAGACGTTTCACCACATTGCCCAGTTCGGTAGCCACGCGCTTTATGCTCTCAGCCTCGCCCACCACCGTCACACGGTCGCCCATGCGCAGTGTCAGGTTAGGGGTGGCCACGAGTTGTATGCCCGAGCGTTGCACGCGGCTCACATTCACGCCGTAGCGGTTGCGCAGTTGCAAGTCGCCCAGGTGTCGTCCGTTAATGCTGGCTTGCGTAATGAGTATGCGTTGCGATATAAGTTTTGAGTCGAGCGCGTTCCAATCCACATCGTTGCGGTTCCAGTTCGTTTCATCGCGCTGACCAAAGTATATGGTGAGCTGTGCCACCTGCCGCTGATGCGTGATAACAAGTATGCGGTCGCCGTTTTCGAGTCGTGTGTCGGCATTGGGCAGTATCACCTTGCCGTCGCGCCACAAGCGCGACACCACAAATTTACTTTCGTCCATGCCGCTTATCTCGCCCAGAGTATGGCCAAACACGGCCGGGTTGCACACCAGGAACGAGGCTATAAAAGCCTCATCGTCGTTATTGTCGTCGCTCGCCTTTTCGTGGCGTGAGAGCCAGCCCTTCACCAGCAGCAGAGCCACAATCACGCCCACCATGCCAAAGGCATACGTCACAGCACAGCTCAGGGCCGCACCCGAGGCCGGCATGTTGCACTGCTTGAGCGTTTGTTGAGCCGCACCGAGTGCCGGAGTGTTGGTAGTGGCACCACACAGCACGCCCATCATGTCGGGCAAAGGCAGCAATCCGGTCCAGCCCGGCACGAGTGCCAGCACCGTGCCCAGCACCACCACACCAAGTGCCAACAGGTTGAGTGTGGTACCGCCCTTGCGGAAGGTGCTCATAAAGCCCGGACCCACCTGCAAGCCCAATGTGTATACAAACAGTATCAAGCCAAAGCTTTCGGCATAGTTCAGCATCTGACTGTCGACCTTCAAACCTGCGGCTCCGGCCAATATGCCGAAAAAGAACACGTAGGTGACGCCAAGACTGATACCACGTATGCGCCACTTGCTCAGAGCCAGTCCGAGCGCGCATATCAGGCAAATAATAATGACAGCCTGTATGGCTGATGGTATTTCAAAAAGCGTTGTTAACCAATTCATGGTCTGGTATATAATGTGTGTTGGGTTGATTTGGCGACAAAGTTAGTGCAAACCGAATGCAGTGCAAAGCGAAAGAGGGACTTTTTCGCTTTGTACTGCTGAGGTGCAGCCTAACACAAGCACCAAACGCTAGGCACTAATGGGGGCGTTTGGCAGCCCCCCAACTTCTTCAGACAGATTAGGAATTCAAGTTTCGCAAGTTTCTAACTCGCGTTTCTTAGTTGATAAAATTGAACAAAATGGTTAACCCAACTTTCTTTGTTATTCCCGTGTACTTTTCTGATATGTGATTGGATACTTTGTCAGATTATGAATTATTTCTTACAAGGTCAGGAATGCAGAAAATGTGATATAATATGCGTAATATCCTCTGATTCATACGAGTTTTCGCCTGAACGAACAAATAATTTATAATTATTTTGGAGCAATAGCAGAAAATACGTAATTTTACACTGGCTCCAAGTCTGATTCCGCACAAAAAAACGGTTGATGACAGCTCACGCCGAACAATACTTTCAAGTGGTTTTACCCATAAGACGGTAGTGCGGATGGGGGGGCACGAGCCAAGACATATTAAGGCGTTTACACGCTATGTTCAGCAGACACTCTGAAACGTGAGAAATTTCAACTTTTGTACTGCCTCGGACTTAGCAACAGTAAATGCCCATCGGGTGTATTTATATTCAATGTGGCACACATCTGTCGGTGAAGCTGATTTTTTTTTGCAGCTGTTGTCGATGGAGTGCGACGCATTATATATATACATATCGGCGTGGGCTATACTGTTGTTCGTTCAGCAGTATAGGGCAATCTCACGGCCTCAGAGTGTGGATCGGACAACGGACGGTTCACGCTTTTTTTGTGTCTATAGAAGACTGTTCAGAACTTTTTTCTCCATAAGAGCAATACATCTAATAACTAAAACAATATTTATTATGAAAAAATTAAGACAAGATTTCAACATCTGCAGAGTGCTGGTGTTGTTAGTGATGGGAGTCGTACCCAGTATGCAGGCTGAAGCACAGAAAGTTACAGCTGGGCGGAATATGTGCACAATAGTGCTTGCTCCCCCCTTACCGTGGAAATAACGCTGTATGCTGGAAATCTTAACAATTCTAACCCTCTTATCTATACAAAAAAGCTATAACTTTTAAATATACAAAATCATGAGCGAAATAAAAATGGAAGATAATCTAAGCGGGCAATTGCACGAGCAATATGCCATCAATAACAACGCAAACTTCAACACCTTTGTCTCATTTTTAGTTTCATTGTTTGTGTTGTTCGGATCATTAGGATATGCTTTTGTGAGCGAATATCAGAAATTCCTATTCGAAGGGATTGTCGTGACAAGCAGATATTATTATTTGCTCTCTCTCGTTGTGTGTGCCACGCTGTTGCTGCTTGCTATTCTTTCTCTTACACTTGGTTACTCACACAGGCGTGATCAACTCATTGCCTATCGCATAAGAAAGCACCATTATACGAATGACGATTATTCGAAAATTTTCGATAAACAGTACAATCCTTTAGAGAAAACATATTGGTCTTTTATACCCGATGTGTATAACTACTTTTATTGGGCATTTATTACAGGAATTGTCTTTGTAATTACCTCTTGTGTATGTAAATACTTTATATCAGATACACAGGAATCGGAATTCTTTTTACCTTCTCTTATCTTGCAGATGTTAGCGTTATTTTTTTCAATCTCCAAACGATGCTGTATATATGTAAAGTACAAAGATTTATCTAAAAAATAGATTTACGCATAAATGTGACAACTATTTCTCGAAACAAGAAATTCCAATACAAACACATTCAGTGGTTGTAAAACAAAAACACTAATATAAATAAAAAGATTATGACCCAATCAACACTTCTGAAGCACAGACGATACGTCGCCTGTATTCTGTTCCTCCTCGGAGCAGTCGTTGGGTTGCATGCAGAGAAAGTCCATATCGGAGACCTCTACTACGAACTCAACACCACCAACCGCACAGCGAAGGTAACCTACGAGAACACAAATTCTTCAACAAACTACTCCTCACTCCCCGCGGATGTTATCATTCCAACCACAGTCAACCTCGACAATGTTGACTACACTGTAACATCGATTGCGAATCGGGCGTTTGCATATTGTAAATCTCTACAATCAATTTCGATACCAGCGACGGTTACTACTATGGGTGAAACATTCTCGGACAAGTACGTATCACCTTTTTACGATTGTACCTCCCTGAAAACAGTGCGTTTTGAGGATTCTGATGATGAAATTAAACTTCCGTGCAATAATTCTTATTCGAATAATGCATCCCCTTTGTTTCGCGGTTCTCCTTTGAAAGAGGTTTATATTGGCCGCAATATTAAGTATTTTAATTATAATAGCCAAAGACCAGGAGTATATGGCTATTCCGCTTTCTACAACCAGCCTGAGTTGACGAAGGTTTCAATTGGTCCAAAGGTTACCGAAATTCCGCCGTATCTTTTCTATGATAACCCTTCCCTTACATTAATGAATTTGCCGAATGTTAAGACAATTGGAAAATCGGCATTTGAATCATGCTCTAAACTGACCACCCTTAACATCGGCAACGCTCTTGAAACGGTTGGTGATCGTGCTTTCTATGGATGCACTAATGTGACTAAACTGACTCTCCCTGATGCTATAAATAAGATTGGCTCCGAAGCTTTTAGTGGATGTACCAGCGTAACAGAAATCACAGTAGGAAGTGGACTTAAAGAAATAGGATCTCAAGGATTCTACAACTGTGGTTCGTTAACAGCCCTCGTTCTCCCATCTGGCTTTACGACAATGGGAGAGGGTGCATTTATGAACTGCAAGAAACTCACAATAGCCCAGCTCGGCGAAAGCCTAACTGCTATTCCCGATGACGCTTTTAAGAATTGTTTCTCCCTTTCTGAAATGGTAGTGCCAGCCAGCGTTCGATCAATAGGGGATCGGGCATTTTATGATGATTCTGGAATCACTACTTGCTCGATGCAGGAAGGACTTAAAACTATTGGAGATGAAGCCTTCTACAACAATAGCGGATTAACATCCATGTCTATCCCTGGCACGGTAGAATCAATAGGTAGTGATGCGTTTGTTGAATGTACGAGAATTCGCAGTTTCAAATTCCGCGACGGTGATGGCACTCTAACCCTTAACAATAGCTCGTCAAAATATAAAGACGAGAAAAACAGGAATCTTTACTATCGCTACTTCTACTATTGTCCAATTACCACAATGTATGTCGGCAAGAATTTGCAATACACCTCTAATAAAACTGATTATTCTGATTATGATGATTATGATAACGAACGCGCCCAAATTTATGGTTCACCCCTTTACAAAAAGAGTACTCTTAGAAGTATCACGTTTGGCAATAAGGTCACAAAAGTTTGGGATTGCATGGCTTTTGCTTGTCCTAACCTTCAAAAAGTAACTTTTGGAGATTCCATTCGAACAATAGGAGAATTCGCTTTCTATAAGAGCGTGAAATTGCCAGATGTTAAATTCCCACAAACCTTAGAACTAATTAGCAACTGTGCATTCCAAAAGAATGATATTCTCGCCTCAACTATATATACAGGCGCAAATGACCATGAACTCATACTTTATCACTGTGCCTTTGAGAAGTGTATAAAATTACAAGCAGTCAATTTCCCTGGTAATCTTTCAAGTATTGGAGATTCTGCTTTCCAAAATTGCACGAAACTCAAGGACGTTGTCTTTGATAAGATAGATGGTTATTCACCTGGGTTGTTTATCGGTAACTATTCTTTTGCACAATGCCCTGCCATTGAGACATTGACATTCCCCGGACGACTGGTATCTATAGGAAACTATACATTCCAGGATGACATTAGCCTTGCAACACTTGTATTTGAAGACAGTCCTGCCAAAGTAGATTTGGGCTATGGTGCAACAGATAAGAAAGGCCTAAAATACAGAGGACCTCTGTTTGGTGATTGTCCTCTGGCTTCTCTCTATTTGGGACGTAATGTTTATTATGATTACTCCCCCTTCTACAACCAGCGATTCTTGACGGATGTTCGTTTCTCGCAGGCTGGCACAGTTACCTATTGCAAAGATGAACTTCTCTTTGGTGTTAGCAGTTGCAAGTCGATGGTTCTTCCTGAAAGCCTTGAATCAATCGGTAACCGAACCTTCAAAAATATGACAGCTCTTGAGGGTGTTACAATTCCCAAAAAGGTCTCGACCATTGGCACATATGCTTTCGGAAATTGCAAAGGACTTAAATTTGCCAAGCTTTCAACGGGCTGTGAATGGCTGAAGGAAGGTCTCTTTGCTGATTGCGACTCTTTGGAATACATCACAATTCCTCCTGTGGTTACACAGATGGATAGTAAAATGTTCCGTAATTGCAAATCTCTCGCAACAGTTACTTTCGAAGGAAGCGAGGATCTCCTAACGATTGGTTATGGCGCTTCTCAGTCAAATTACGGTCTCTTCCGTGATTGTCCCGTTGAAACCCTCAATATTGACCGCTGGCTTTCCTATAATACTGGTTCTGCCTCATATTCTCCCTTCTATTCCGTCCAGACTCTTAAGAATTTGAATATTGGCAACAATGTTAAGTTAATTGACAAATATATGTTCTCTTACTGCTCCGGTCTGGAGGAGGTGACGCTCCCCGAACAGATTGAATCTGTAGGCCTCTGGGGTTTCAGAGGATGTACATCACTCAAGACCATTCATTTCGGAAGTAAGATCAGTCAGATTTCCGATTATGCTTTCAATGGATGTACCTCTCTTGACAATGTGGCTTTCCCTGAGAGCATGACCTCTATCGCTGATAATAGCTTCTCGGATTGTACTTCACTTAAAACTCTTGACCTCGGCAAGAAACTTATGATTATCGGTCCCTCTGCTTTCAAGGGTGACGTAGCTCTTGAAGGGGTTGATTTTCCGACAACACTTTATGGTCTTGGCGTAGAAGCATTCTCGGGTTGTACTTCGCTGCCCAGCATCGAAATCAAGGGTATCAGCTCTGTTGGTAAACAATCCTTCCAGGGTTGCACCGGTCTGAAGTGGGTATCGCTTAGTGCTAAGACAACGTCTCTTGGTGAAAACTCTTTCGACGGTTGCACTGGCATCGGCTATGTGAAATCTTACGCAGAAAATCCACCCGAAGGTTTGGCAAACTTCCCCGAAGATGTTGTAACCAATGGAACACTTTTCGTACCCAAAGCTTCCATGGATGACTATGAGTTTTCTGATCTTTGGGAGAATTGGTCTAAGAAGCCTCTTACGGAGGACGTGCTCGTGACTTCAATTTCTCTTAGCCAAAATGAAATAAGCTTCCGTGCTGCTGAAACTGTTCAGCTCACGGCAACTGTTGGTGAAGATAACGCTATCAATAAAGATGTCATCTGGAAATCTTCCGATGAGAATATTGCCACAGTTGATGAGAGTGGTCTTGTAACTGCAATCGCAGCGGGCAATGCTGAAATCACTGCTAAAGCTGCTGATGGTTCCGGAATCCGCGACATCTGCGCTGTTACGGTCAATCCCACGGCAGTTGAATCTATCACACTCTCGCAGACTTCTGCTACTCTGAAAAAGAATCGTAAACTCTCCCTTGAAGCTTCTGTGCTTCCTGCTACCGCTACAGTCAAGGAACTGAACTGGACAAGCTCTGATCCGACCAAGGCTACAGTTAGTGCTGATGGTGTGGTTAAGACTCTTCTTGCTGGGGATGTTACAATTACTGCCGCAGCCAAGGATGGTTCCGGCGTTGCCGCAACGTTCGCCCTTACCGTCACCGCTCCTTCACGCGGCGACAGTAACGACAACGATGTTGTAAATATTACTGATGCTGTTAACACAGCCAACTATGCAGTTGGTAAGGAAGTGGCTGATTTCTGTTTCGAAGCTGCCGACATAAATAATGACAAGAGCATTACTGTTGCTGATGCTTCCGGCACTATCTCTATTGTAATGGCTCAGACTGACGTCACATCCAATGCTCAGGCTCGTGTACGCGCTATGGCTAAAGCAGAGGTTGAAACCGACAAACTGGTTGTAGACGACTTCAATGCCGCTACGGGCAAGACTCAGTCGGTATTTGTGAAACTTAAAAACACCATTGATTACGTGGCATTGCAGGCCGATATTATTCTGCCCGAGGGCATGGAACTTGTAGCCGTTAAAAACGGGGAACGCGCTGAGGCCTTCCATCGTCTGACCAGTGCTAAGATTGGAAAAAATGTTGTACGAGTAGTTCTCTTCGACATTGAGAACCATGAATTCTCAGCAAGCAATGAGGCTATTATGGAACTTGTTGTTAAGACCTCAACCAACAAATGTGGAGACATTACAATAAGTAATATTGTCACTGCCGATGCAAACGCCAATGAGTATCGACTTACTTCTATCGGAGGTCATAACAATGGTACGACCGGAATCAACGCAATCTACACCGATGGTCAAATTCATATCGTAGCCGTTAAACATGGTATTGAAATTTACAATGCCAATGGGCAGGAAGTACGTGTGTTCAGCGTTGACGGTAAACTGATACATAGTGAGAAAATCGCAGGTGAACACCATAGCATTTCACTCTCTAATGGTGCATATATTATAACTGCTGGTAATACCACACAAGAAGTTATGGTTCTCTAATTCTGACAGCGCAATGAAAAAACAGATAATTCAACGTCTGTCTTTGTTGCTGGTATTGCTCTTCGGAGCAATATCCAGCGGCATGGCAGCCGACCGTATTCAGATTGAGACGGCAGGCATAGAACCGGGAGAAACCGTTGCTGTTCCTTTTTCGTTTGAAAACGACCAAACCTTTTACGGATTCCAACTTGACCTGGCATTTCCCGAAGGGCTGGAAGTAGTTCAAAAGAATGGTAAAGCAGACGTGACTCTATCCTCCCGATTTGATAGTTCATTCCAACTGGTAACGAATGTGCTCGCTGACGGCAAACTGAGAGTATTGGCATTCTCAACGAGCCATCAAGCAATAACCGGAAACTCCGGCGCTCTTTTCTATATAAAAGTAAACGCAGCTGATAATTTCACAGGCGGTCAACTTTCAGCCTCCAATATAAGAATGGTAGGCGAAGGTGACCGAGATGTGGCATTGCCGGACGTTTCTGTAGAATTAGGTACAAAACACAATAATCAATTCTATATACAAGACTTCAAGATGGCAGTAGGCGAAACTAAGACTGCATCTCTGATACTTGACAATGAAACTGAGTTTACAGCATTCCAGACAGATCTCTATTTGCCGGAAGGCATCTCCATTGTACCCAATTCGGCAAAAATGACCTCTCGTGGTGCTGCGAGTCATTCCATTTCGATGAAAAGTTTCTCAGATGGTCGTACCCGCATAGCTTGCCTTTCTCCCAACAGTGATTCCTTCACAGGCAATAGCGGAGCACTCATCACAATTGACTTTACAGCCAATAAAGATGCAGCAAAAACTTCGAAAATTCAGATGAAAAACCAGATTTTCGTAACGCCGCATGTCAAGGAGTATCGTTTGCCCAATTCTGAATGTACCGTAACAACTGAGAGAGCTTTAGTTGAGTCTATAACTATTGAACCAACCCTACTTGATCTGACTGAAGGAAATTCTCAACAGTTAACAACTACCGTACTTCCTACATTTGCATCCACAAAGGATGTAGAGTGGAGTTCCAGTGCTCCTGATGTGGCTATAGTAAGTGCAACTGGATTAGTTACGGCTCTTAAACCCGGCGGATGTATTATTACGGCAGTTGCTGTTGATGGCTCTGGAGTAACGGCTACATGTCCGGTGACTGTAACAGAAATCCCTGTGTCTAGCGTAAGCTTAAATCGGTCTGCTGCAACGTTGAAAGCAACAGAAACAGTTCAACTCACCGCTTCTGTTTATCCTGCTAACGCTTCCAATAAGAACATTGTCTGGGGAACGAGCAATGAAAAAATTGCTACTGTAAGTGAATCCGGGCTTGTTACGGCTGTAGCTGTTGGCGAAGTCTGTATTTTTGCGTACTCTCAGTCTACACCGGAGAACAGCGATTTTTGCGAAGTCTCTGTGGTTTCAACTCCGGTAGCTTCTATCACATTAAGTCAGACCTCCGTCTCATTAAAGGCTAGGGAAAAGGTGAGCTTAACAGCTACAATTGCACCTGAGACGGCGACCGTGAAAGATATAATCTGGACCAGCAGTAATCCCGAAGTGGCCGCTGTAGATGAGAACGGAATTATTACGGCGTTAGCTGTTGGTTCTACTTCTGTATCAGCAAATGCCGCTGACAACAATGGCGCGATGAGCACTTGTCAGGTAACTGTTGTCCCGACACATGCCGAGAGCATTACCATCAATACGCCTGCTTCTACTACATTTAAGGTTGGCGAGAGAATCTCTTTGGACATACAGATCTTGCCTGAAACAACCACTGATAAATCGGTGACTTGGTCAACTTCTAATGCGGGTATAGCTACTGTAGATACCGAAGGAAGTGTTACGGCAGTAGGCGTTGGTACTGTAGAGATAACAGCTACCACAGCCAATGGCAAGACTTCAACAATCACTCTGACGGTTGAGTCTACCACTGCGGAGAATATCACTCTGACCCCCACAACGGCATCCATCCTTATCGGTGAGTCCATTCCTATACTTGTGTCTGTGTTACCAGCTACCACAACAGACAAATCTGTCTCTTGGACAAGTTCAAACCCCGCAATTGCTTCGGTAGATGAGTCTGGCAAGGTAACTGGTCTGGCTGTTGGCAATGTTGAAATTACGGCAACCACTGTTGATGGTTCTTCTTTGAAAGCAGTCAGCAAGATTACAGTCAATCCAATCCTCGCACAGTCGGTTGACATAGACTATGATGGACAGACAAACCTCTATGTCGGAGCAACTGCCCAACTTTCGGCAACTATCCTTCCGGAAAACACAACCGATAAAACAATTGTATGGAGAAGTCTCAATCCCACTGTTGCCAGTGTTAGCGAAACCGGACTTGTAACGGCTCTTACTCTTGGAGATGCCACAATCACTGCCACTACGCCCAATGGTCAGAGCAGTCAGATTAAGTTCGTAATTGTACCCAATCCTGTTACAGCCATAACGCTTGACAAAACTTCTGTTGAACTCAAGGCTACTGAAACTGTAAAGGTTATTGCAACAGCCACTCCGGAAGATGCCACTAATAAGAACATCAGTTGGACTTCGAGCAATAACGCGGTTGCAACTGTTGATGCCGACGGTGCCATCACAGCCATAGCTGTGGGCAACGCCGCAATTACGGCAGCAGCTACCGACGGCAGCGGTGTTTCGGCTACATGCAATATCTCTGTTATTGCCACACCCGCAGATGGTGTTACAATCGAGACTCCTGACAAGACTATGTTCAAGGTTAGCGAGATCATTCAACTAAACGCTACAGTACTTCCAACCACAACAACGGATAAAAGTATCACGTGGACAACATCAAACCCTGAGGTTGCTACTGTTGATGAGAATGGTAAAGTGACAGCGGTTGCCATTGGCACAGTAACCATTACTGCAACGACTTCTAACGGAAAGACCTATACTGTTACTTTGACGGTTGAACCAACTCATGCCACTGCGCTAACTCTTAACAGGACATCGGCTTCTTTGAAAGTGACAAATACGCTTCAACTTTCCGCTATGTTTACTCCAGTTACCACTACAAACAAAACCGTGGAATGGTCAACTTCAAATGCGAATATAGCTACAGTGAATGCCAATGGTTTGGTTACAGCTAAAGCTCTTGGAACATGTATAATCACTGCTACTGCTAAGGATGGTTCTGAAGTGTCTGCGTCTTGTGAATTAACTGTGGGTGAAACGGCAGCAGAAAGCATTACGATTACACCAACGGGGCCATTCACTATTAAGACTGGTGAAACTGTTTCACTCTCGGCTACTGTCCTTCCGGAAACGACAACTGATAAATCTGTTAGCTGGCTTGCACAGACAGGAGCTGTTAAGGTTGATCAGAATGGACTTGTGACGGGGCTTGCTGTCGGAGAATCATGGGTTAGTGCCACCAATTCGGCAGGACAAGAAGCATACGTAAACTTTACGGTTTTACCTGTTCTTATCGAATCGATTGATGTTATAAATCCCATTTCTCTTGAGGTAGGTCAAACACAACAGATTCACGCTGTTGTAAGTCCTTCTAATGCAACAAATACGGTACTGAAATGGTCTGTTAAGGATTCATCGATTGCCGCTGTTGATAACAATGGTAATATTACAGCTCTTAAAATTGGGTCTACTGAAATTATAATTGCAGCAACTGATGGTTCAGGAGTAGCTGCGAAAATAGAAATCAATGTCGTCCCAACGATTGCTACTGGTATATCTATTGAAACTCCGGTAAAATCCGTCTTCAAAGCTGGCGAAACAATTCAGCTTGCTGCGGTAGTTACCCCTGAAAATACTACGGATAAAACGGTGACTTGGACGACTTCAAATTCTGACGTTGCCATCGTTAACGAAAACGGTCTCGTTTCGGCGGTGGGTGTTGGCACAGTGACAATTACTGCCACCAACTCAGCGGGACAGAAAGCAAGCGTTGACTTGACCGTGGAAAAGACGATTGCAGAATCTATCGTTCTCAGTACAACCTCTGTTCAACTCAAAGTTGGAGAAGAAAGCAAACTTACTGTTTTCTTTAAACCAAGTACCATTACAGACAAGAGCCTCACTTGGAGTTCCTCTAATTCTGAGGTGGTAACCATTTCTGAAACTGGTATAATCAAAGCAATCGCGTTGGGCGAGGCTATAGTGACGGCTAAGACAAATGACGGATCGAATCTTTCAGTCACTTGTGATGTCAATGTAGTTCCAACTCCTGTTGAAAGCGTTGTGATTGACTATGATGGTTCCACAACTTTGAAAGTAGGTGATAAGGTCCAACTTTCAGCAAAGATTCTACCAGAGGATGCCACAGATAAAACTCTGACGTGGCAGACTCAAACTGATGCTGTGGTTTCTGTGGATCAAAATGGTCTTGTAACGGCAAATGGTCTTGGAGAAGCTTGGGTTGGAGCGTTTGCTACAGGCAACCATCCTTATGCGGTAGTTAACTTTAAGGTCGAAGAAACGCCCGTTTCAAGTATTGAGCTTATACCCGGAAGCGTTAATCTCAAAGCTGGCGAAACAGCCTCGATTCAAGCCAAAGTACTACCAAAGACAGCAACTGTGAAAACTCTCTCATGGAATTCCAATAATCCAGATATTGCTACAGTAGACCAATATGGTAATATAACAGCGATTGCGGTCGGACGCACCAAGGTCAATGCCCGCGCCACCGACGGTAGCGGTGTTATTCAGACCATTGCTGTAGATGTGGTAGATACTTATGCTGAAAGTGTAACCATTTCAGCAACAGGTCCCACGACATTGAAAGACGGTGAAACAGTTGTTCTGTCTGCTGTAGTCCTGCCAGAGACGACTACCGACAAAACGATAGCGTGGTCAAGTAGCGACGAGACGATAGCCACGGTAGTTGATGGTGTCGTAACTGCCCATGCAAAAGTCGGGACGGCTGTAATAACAGCGACTACGAACAACTCTGTGAAAGCAACTATCGATATTGACGTGATTGCAACTCCTGTTGAATCCGTTGAAATTCTTTCAGAAAAGTTAGTTATGATTCCCGGAGAAAGTGCAAATGTATATTTGTCGCTTAATCCCACAACGGCAACCGATAAGACAATTACCTGGACGGTTTCTGACGAATCAGTTATTAAGATTCAGAAATTTGACTCTTCAGTTGCAGTAATTAGTGCGATTGCTCCGGGACAAGCATATCTTAATGCTGAAGCATCTAACGGCATTAAGGCATCTTTGATGCTTACCGTAAATTCAATCCCTATTACGGATATACATCTCTCAAATCATGCCCTGAAGTTCAATGTTTCTGAAACATACCAATTCGAGGCAAATGTGCTTCCTGAAAATGCGAGCAACAAGGCAATACGCTGGGAGAGTTCAAATGCCGAAATCGGTTCGATAGATGAAACAGGACTTTTCACAGCTCTTTCTCCCGGTGAAACTATCATCACTTGCTATGCAACAGATGAGTCTGGAGTAAGTGCTCAGTGTCAAACCATAGTTGTCCAGCCTGTTACTTCGATTGTACTTAACGAGCATAACCTTGAACTGGAGAAAGATAAGGGTCTTCAGCTTATTGCCACAATTGAACCTGTCAACGCAACAGACAAAAGCGTGGTTTGGAGTTCAAGTGAACCGGAAACTGTAAGCGTTGATGATACTGGTTTGATTGAAGCTCTGAAAGAGGGTGAGGCTATCATTAGTGTTGCTACACTTGACGGTTCTGCTCTTGAAGATAAATGTAAGGTGACTGTAAGTATTATTACTGGCATTAAGAAAATCATAGTTGATGACATCAAGGTTTCCGTCAATAACAATACGCTTATTGTTGAACATGGATCTTATCTCATTCCTGTTCGTCTCTACAAGATTGACGGAACGGAAATTCTCGCAACCTCCAAAATGGGGAAGCAGGTTCTGTTTAGCAATCTTGAAACCGGTTACTACATTATCTCTTTTGGTAAACGAGCCTTGAAGATTAAAATTTAATTTACTAATGACAAAGAGGGTGTGTCATAATTGACTATGGTCATTTATGGTGCACCCTCCTTCTGTATATCATTGCAGCGAGAGCAAAAACAAATTTTTTAACGCGAGTTCGGCATTGTAGAAGAGAGCTGTCTTGATGAAATGAACCCGGTGCATAGCGCATTCTATGTGCTACATTGGGCTTTTATTGACATCATCGGCTGAGACTCACCAATTCATGCAAGCTTGATTGTCGCCTTGCACGATGATTCAGCCCGCCCTTGCTAAATCCGAAACTTTAGTAATTTATAGAAAGTGTTGCTAATTAATCAGATCGATATGTTTTAAGGATGTGTAATTATCAGCACTTTAGAACCCGTATCATATCTTTTTTGAACTAAAAACTGAAACATCAAACTGGACACCCTACAAAATAACTCGAAGTTGATATTTTACTCAAGTTTCGGATTTAGCAAGGGCGGGCTGAATCATCGTGCAAGCCGCTGCGAAATAACGCAAGCACTAATGGGGGCGACGCGTCCCGCGTCGGGATAGAGATTGGAGTTAAACACGAACGCTACTACTGCTAATAATAGCTGCATATTTTCCCGACGCGAGACGCGTCGCTCTAAGTTTGCAGCAGTTAAGCGGCGCAGCCGCTAACCTGCAAACATTGTTAAATAGAACTTTGTAGTTAGAAGCTTTTTCTATTACTTTTGTCGTAGTAAAGTAAAGGAATA
>OASE01000074.1_pt1 | contig 31917 bp, 34 predicted proteins | sample 1494851 | NCBI WGS metagenome assembly OASE01 (sample SAMEA3360680, study PRJEB22359) | human gut metagenome | biome: ENVO:urban biome; feature: ENVO:human-associated habitat; material: ENVO:feces | place: Bangladesh | collected 2011 | reverse complement strand
ATGCCGAACGGCACGTACGGTGGTGTGAGAGGTCGGTAAACATGAAAGTAGGAGACAAACACCTATGATTAGTGTTTACCTCCTACTCGATTACCCGTTGGACTCGGCAACAGTTAATATTGAGCGAGACCATGCATTTCACAGTCTTATATCATATTTTCTGATGCCTTCACTCAGCATCTGTGCAGGCATAAACTCCTTCATGCTGTCGATAATGGTATTGAGCATTCGCTCTTTGACAAAATCTTTTCTGATGTATAGGGATATGCGTCTTTGAGAAAGATAATTTCCTTCTATTTTTCTAACATTCTTACGTTGTGCTTCGTTTAAGAAATCGAGGTGCATTTCGGGAATGATGGTGAAACCTCCATTTTCGTCCACGATTCGAATCAAAGTCTCTATACTGCCAGCCTCATAGATGTGTTGGCCTTTGCTTCGTGCTTTACAGAAGGAGAATGCGCTATTGCGAAGGCATTGTGCTTCTTTCATAATCCACATATTCTCGTGTTCCAGATTTTCTGGTTTGAACACGGGCAATTTACGCCAACAGTCTTCCGATAAATACACATAGAAGCGTTCTGTGTAAAGTGGAATTTCTAATACTCCTTTATTCAGAAGATCAGAGGCAGAAATTCCTGCATCTATTTCTCCATTTTGTAAGGCATTAAGCATATCTTCAGATTTTTTCTCTTGTATGGAGAGACTTACTTTTGGGTATTTTTTTCTGTAATGCTTGATAAATTGGGGCAGCATGTAAGGAGCAATGGAAGGACCTACGGATAGAGACAAAGAATTGCCTATCTGATTCTTTTCTTCAGCAACGAGTTCTGTAATCTTCTCTGCCTCTATTAGCGTCTTTTGAGCCTGAATAATGATTTTCTTTCCTGCACTCGTCGGTGTAACCTGCTTGTTGGAGCGATCGAAGATGCGCACGTCGAGTTCATCTTCTAATTTCTGCAGCATGGTGCTGAGTGTAGGTTGGGAGATGTTACACGAATCAGCCGCCTTCGCAAAGTTACGAAAGCGGTTGATTGCTATGATGTATTTGAGTTGTTGCAGATTCATCTTGTTTTGAGTCTACAGATTAATTGTGTCATGTTTCCCATTGGGCAGAACACGCACCAGGTTCTTGGCCGATAGATAATGGTGAGCAGAACGCCCACAATCAGTGAGGTGAGCATGATGCCATAGAGTCCGAAGGCAAACTGTGCCTTCCATGGCTCAATCTCCACGGGATAAGCCCAATGCCATGGCACGTTAAAAGTCCATAGCAGATGAATGGTCTGATGTAGATCTTCAGCACCTTTTGCAACCATTGTGGTGAGGATAATCATCTGAATGAAGAAGAACATGAAAAACAGTAGGAAACCATGACGGAATAATTTAGACGAGAGCCATCTTGGTGCCACTTTCTTACGCGACCACCCCATGTTATTCCCTATTTGCAAGAAGAGTTGTCCTCTTCCGCAATAGTTGTTGCAATATCCTTTACCGCCACCAAATATAGCCATTATTAGCGGTATAAGAAAGCAGATGACTCCGAGCCATGCGAATACGATGTTGAAAAATCCGAGAGTAAAATATGTGGCTGATATGAGCCACATGTAGTCACTCCATTTTTTATTTTTCTGTTTTGCCATATGAGTCGAATTTAAGATATTAAGCAGGTTGCCTTAACACTTTGTGCATCACTCCCGCCGGACAGTTCTTCTCGCAGATTCCGCAGCCGATGCACTTTCCCTCATCTATTTGGGCATAGCATCCCTTGTAGATACTGATAGCATCCTTAGGACATACCTTAACGCAAACCCCGCATGCTACGCAGCGGTCTTGCTCATTAGTCGCTTTATATTTAGCCATGTCGTTGGGCGTAAGTATCTGAGATATAAGTCATTTATGGATACCGTATTCTTCCAGAACCTCTTCTAAAAATTCAGATGCATCAGCCACGCAAAGAGGACATTCGCGAAGTATTTTTCCTGTGTCCACGCCTTTGAGCAATTTGCATTGTGTGGCTCCATTGCGTTGCCTGAATTTTTCCATAATTTGTCTCATTCCTTTGATTGATTTTGTCTTGTCCTGGGTGGCGAGTCCGAGTACGATGCCGGCTCCGACGAGGGCTCCGCAAGTTCCCTCCATATTACCCATACCTGCCGCAAAGGCATTACCTGCATTCTTAATGTTTCCTTCGTCCATGCCAGTGAAGTCGTGGTATGTGCAGAGTACAGCTTGTGTGCAATTATGTGAACCACAACGTTTCTTTTCTGCTGCAATTCCTTTTCTTGTTTCCATAATGTTTTGTCCTTTTATTTATTGCTTTACGGGTACAAAAGTAACGATTTTCTAATAGATAAACCAAAAGATGTTAGCCATCTATCAATAGATAAAACCTATTATTGTTATACTCGGAAGTCTTACCATATACTTGAAAAAGAAATTGGACGGTAGGCTATACTCCTCCAAAATGATCTCTTTTTCGTAGCATGAGGATATAAACATACTTGTTGGTAGTCCTAAGAGTGTGTAATTTCGCATCATGAACTGTTGGAATAGATAGTGTGAATTAAGATTCATATGAAAGTTTGTTCAATGGTAAGTGTAGGCGGCAGTGTATAAAGCCTTATGGTCATCATCAGAATGTAAACATAGCGTATCTACAATGGCATGCCAGATTGCAAAAAGCATCGCGTTGTATTAATATTTGAATAAGTTAGCTGCATATTCTTGAGGGAATAAACCTAAATCCGTATTTTTGTATATGGTAAGTGGGTGTAAAAAATTATTCAATATGAACTTGTGCAACAAACAATGCGCCAGTATATATATAATTAATATTGAACATGATGATATAAACTATATTCGAAGACCTACTTAACGATTAAATCATATAGTCATGAGCGTTTGCGTAACAATAAGAACGGAGAAGAAACTTCGGCCAAATGTCTATCTGAAACATTTGGCCGAGAATGGAGAACATATTGTGGTGACTTCTGATGAATACCCGTCAGTCAAGTTTGGAACTCACCAAAAAGCCATTAGGGGCATAGAAGTGAATAAGGAAGATTATGGGCTTGAAGTGCGTGTTTGCTCATTCTCTTCAACGGCAGATTATCAACTGTTTGCCAAGACTGTCGATGCCTTGATGATACTGACTGGTGACAAGGCTTATCTTGAAGATGACGACGAAATGGAAATCACAGAGCCATTAGCGAAGTTTAACGATGAATGGATAGAGAAGCAGCATGAATCAAGTTTTAGAGTGACTTGTGCTTTGATCAATCGCAGCGGGCAGTATATTGTGATGTATGGCTTGTTCTGCCACTTCTGCCTGGGGCCGAAGCTCTATTCAGGCTTTGACATTTCCTTAACTGGCGATTATGAAAGGGATAATGCGAATAGACTGCTGGAAAACCTTTGCGAGATGCAATGGCTTTGTGCCAATCTGGAAGATACCCATACTCGCATGGTTATTCCCTCACCCATAGGAGGTGTAGAAGAAGGATTATCCGTATCTATGATTTGTGTGAAAGATGGCGAGGTTGGTAAGTTTGACTATATTTCGGAAGCGAACTTGTTGGGCATTATGGATATGGACGATGAAGAAGTTGCGCCCGTCTTCATTCCGTTCAGAGAGGTGTGGAAGATACTTCCCAAAGATGTGTTTACTCCTTTGGATGAGTTGCAGTACCTAAGAAAAGGTGAGGTTACCTTGGACATGGTCCACGAAATGATGGAAAGAGCTCGCCACCTGCAACCTAATGACTTGCACTATAAACCGACCTATCCTGGAGCAGGATTTGACGAAGCGCAACATACATTCATCCTAATGTGGAATCCGAACATATCGAGCTTGTCGCTTGGTGACCATATTTGGAATATTGCAAATATGTACGCCGAATACTTCAACTGGAGTGTTTGGGAACACGAAAAGGCTAAATGCGGTGACAGATTTTTCCTTGTTTGTGTTGGAAAGGGAGACACAGGTATTGTGATGAGTGGTGTTTTTGATTCTCATCCTTATGAGGCCAAAGACTGGAGCGGCAAGGGGTTCTACATGGACATGCTTCCTAATGTCATCCTTGAACCCGGCTTCGCTCCCATGGTGACAACGGAAGAGTTACAGAAGGCTATTCCTTCTTTTGACTGGACTGGTGGTTATTCCGGCCGTCTGCTGTCACAGGAAGATGCCCAGAAGTTGGAAATACTATGGTCATGCTTCTTGAAAAAGAACGAAGACCGCATTGACGGTGAGACATTTAATGTCAATAGACATGTGACTTTTAATAACTGATCGAGCAAATATTTTATATGAAACCAACAAAGAATCGGGCGTTTTGCATAGGTCGTCAAAAACAGAAGATGTTATCTACAAACAACGTGTGATAGAATTATAGGTCGGTACGTCTTTTGCCTTAGGTGTCCTTATCGTTCGAGAAATCCACACGGCAATGCTGTGTTCTGCCTGTCTTTGCGCGATTTGCAACGTGGAAAACCAACGGTTTTCGTGTTGCGGAAAAAGTTGGCATAGAAGATATATATTGAAAACCAAGGGTTGCTATGGCTACCACGCATTTGAAAGCCCCTAAGCTAAAGACTTAGGGGCTTTCAAATGCACTTTCTATAAAATGATGTAGAGAAGCCAATGCGCTATTATGCCATGTCGTTGCATTGTTCTGCTAACGTGTGACCAAGCTGGCGAGCACTCTGCAAATCGTTTCCTGTAACGCCCTGTTTCCATTCAACGGGTGAGGCTACCAAGTGCATCTTTATCTTCTCGTTGTATGCCTCCATTGCCTTGACGGCCTGGCTGCTCCATGTAAAGCCGCCAAATAATGCCAATTCGTGCTGACCGACGTTGCGACCAGCAAGGCGGCGCATGAGGTCGTCGACAACGGGGAACAGTCCGCCGTTGTAAGTAGGGCTGCCAATCGCTAAAGCCTTGTAGCGGAAAATGTCGGCAAGCACCTGCGAAATGTCAGATACACTTAGGTTATGTACAACAATCTTCTTCATTCCAGCCTCGGCCGCACCCTCACAGACTGCTTCCGCCATGCGTGCTGTGTTGCCATACATCGAGCCGTAGCACACCACCAGTCCTTTCTCAGTCTGTCCGGTAGCAAGTCGTTGATAGGTGGCAATGGCCTGCGGTATTAGTTCTGTCCACACGGGGCCGTGTGTTGAACATATCATTTTAACAGGCACGTTGGCCAATTTTTTGAGCCCAGCTTGCACAGGTGCACCGAATTTGCCTAAGATACACGCATAATAGCGTTCCATTTCGGCCCAATATGGCGCTACCTCCATTTGTGTGTCAATCACGTGTCCATTCAACGCGCCAAAGCAACCAAAGGCGTCGCCTGAGAAAAGTGTGCCGTTTGTTGTGTCGAAAGTCATCATTGTTTCAGGCCAATGCAGCATGGGAGTCAGATAGAATTTTAGTTCATGATGCCCCAAGGTGAGCGTGTCGCCATCGGCCACACAAACATCGTCATCAGCGGTAGCATCATAAAAGCCTTGCACCATTTGCATGGTTTTCTTGTTCCCCACCAGCTTTATGCCAGGGTAGTACTTGCGTATCAGTGCTATTGACCCCGAGTGGTCGGGTTCCATGTGGTTGATAATCAAATAGTCGATAGGCCGGTCTGCGATAACAGTCTTGATCTTTTCGATGTATTCGCCAAAAAATGCAACGTCAACTGTATCAACCAAAGCTACTGCATCATGGTCAACTATAAGATAAGAGTTGTATGATACCCCATAGGGTAATGGCCATAGGCCCTCAAATCGATGTTTGGTGCGATCGTTTACACCAACGTAGTATACATTGTTGTTTATGCGCATAGTAAATATATAAGTAGGTATTCAATTTTATTTTATGGTATGTAGACGCTATTTTCACATAGCAGACACATTTTCGGGTGCATCTGTTATAGTGCAAACCGAGAGCAGAGAGTCAAGCTTGCTTGAACTTTATGCCGAGGTGTAGCCTGTCTTATGCAAAGATAGTGCAAACCGAGAGCAGAGAGTCAAGCTTGCTTGAACTTTATGCCGAGGTGTAGCCTGTCTTATGCAAAGATACAAAACGACTTTTACATTTTGTGCATCAGGCGTTGGCTATGTCGTGGTAAATGCCGAAATTAGCAAACGAAAAGAGTTATTATTTACATTTTAGTAACGTTAATCCCTGGCTGAACTTTGTTGGCAGAAGACGCAGACGGTCCGAAGTGTAAGGTGATATATGAATATGGAAACAGATAAAAAGCATATTGAGGTTGTGGCGGCTGTAATAGTAAGCGGTCGCAAGGTCTTTGCCACTCAGCGAGGTTATGGCGAATGGAAGGATTGGTGGGAATTTCCTGGTGGCAAGGTCAAAGTAGGCGAGTCCTTGTCCGATGCTTTGCAACGCGAGATAAACGAGGAACTTGCTACCGAGGTCAATGTAGGTGCCGAGTTAGCCTGTGTGCAATATGACTATCCGCGTTTCAGGTTGACCATGCACTGCTTTGTTTGTACATTTACGGGGAATTCCCCTATATTGTTAGAGCACGAGTCAGCCTGTTGGCTCAGTGCAGATAATCTGCACGATTTGAAATGGTTGCCTGCTGATGCTGCGATACTGAACAAGGTGGCGCACTTGTTGCAACAAATTGAAGAATAAAAGCGTGTCCTACGAAACAATAACAATACAAGTAAGTATATATGTGGTATAGAGACGTTCAATACAAGTTGTTGAATATCACTTGTTCGTTTCAATACTACAAACTTAAATCTACAAAATGAAACTTCACGAGGGTATATACGAAAATCTAATAACCGGTCAATTACAAGCATCTATGAACCAAGCCACCGATGAGGGACTTGGAGCAATACCAATCCGTTTTATTGATCATATCTGCTCGCGTGACGACAGACATATGAGCATCGATTGGCGTATGCACCAACCCATACTTCCACAATTTGTAAGTGCGGTATAGAGTTAAATGGCTTGAAATCATAAAATCAATATTATTATGTATACAGATAACCTTTCAGTTGCTAAACGAACAATAGTCGGTGTGCAATTTTTGTTCGTGGCATTTGGTGCAACAGTGCTTGTACCGCTGCTTATTGGCATCAATCCTGCTACGGCTTTGTTCACAGCAGGCTTGGGCACGTTTTTATTCCATATAATAACAAAGGGCAAAGTACCGATATTTCTCGGTAGCTCGTTTGCATTTATAGCGCCTATTATGGCTGCAACAAAGCAATGGGGATTGCCTGGCACTTTGGCAGGTTTGACATCAGTGTCGTTAGTTTACTTTGCGATGAGTGCGTTGGTAAAATGGCAAGGAAGGAAATTGCTTGACCGTATATTTCCGCCAGTGGTGGTTGGTCCTGTCATAATATTGATAGGTCTGTCTTTGTCTGGCAGCGCTGTGAATATGGCAAAGGATTGTTGGATATTGGCTTTTGCGTCTCTGTTAACAGCAGTAGGTGTATTGACATTTTGTAAAGGCATGATGAGGTTGGTGCCGATTATAAGCGGTGTAATTGTAGGCTATATCGTTGCGGTTTGCATGGGCAAAGTGGATTTTAGCGGTGTGGCCTCGGCTTCATGGATAGCCTGTCCTGTGACTTTTGACACACTGAAGCATTTTGAATGGAGTCCTTTCCTGTACATGATACCTGTAGCAATAGCACCTGTAATTGAACATATAGGCGATGTTTATGCTGTTGGTGCTGTTGCGCAGAAGGATTTTGTAAAGGAACCAGGTTTACATCGCACAATGCTGGGAGATGGCGTGGCTTGTCTGACCTCTGCTGTATTGGGCGGCCCGCCCGAAACAACATATTCAGAGGTAACGGGAGCAATGTCTATTACTAAAATTACGAGTCCTGCTGTGATAAGAGTTTCAGCTGCAACAGCAATATGCTTTTCGATTGTCGGAAAGTTGAGCGCCTTGTTACAAAGCATACCGCAGGCCGTTTTGGGCGGAATTATGTTGTTACTTTTTGGAACGATAGCCAGTGTCGGTGTGCAAAATCTTATTCAGCGTAAGGTAAATATGAGTGATACGCGTAACGTTATCATCGTATCAATTATGCTGACAATGGGATTAGGTGGTGCTGTGCTATCCTCTGGCAGTTTTGCAGTGTCTGGTATTGGCCTTTCTGCGATAATTGGTGTCATACTTAATTTGATCCTGCCCAAAGAAAAAAGCGAAGAACATGATGAAGCTACGAAATGATTAGTCCCCTTAAGAAATAAGACGAACGTGTAATATTATAAAGTAACTCAAACGCAAATGAAACTATTAAATGCTTTACTTGCAACAGCAGTGCTATTGAGCGCTTGCCAAGCAGAACAAGACGGCGAACTGCAAATAAGCGGCAGCAAGTCAGACTTCAGTCAAACGACAATTAGCAACAGTACGAATGGTGTGGCCTTTCCCGAGCCTGATGCTTCGGTGGCATTTGGCTCAAACACTGCGCAAGCCGTGTGGCAAATACTGCAAAAGGTAGATCCGAAACAAGCCACGGTAATGGGCGAAACACAGATCAGCGATGCGCAATATGCCGAGATCAAGACCTTTGTAGATGCTAATTTGAAGGACGAAACAGATTATAAGACGTATCTCAACATCTTTCAGTGGATTGTAAAGAATGTAACATACGCTAACAATGGTGATGCGTATTTAGACCCTTATGATGTGTTCAAGTACAAGCGTTGTATTTGCCAGGGATATGCTAATTTGCTCAAAACGATGTGTCTCACTCAGGGCATACCCTGTTTTGTAGCAAATGGTTGGCTCAGCACAATAGGTGGCCATGCGTGGAATTATGTCTACGCGGGTAGTGATTGGTATGTTAGTGACCCTACAAATGACCATGATTACAAGGCTGCTAACGTTGATGCTTATAAGAACGAACTAATACCGCTACGTATGGATTTTTCGCTTTTTGAAGATGACGCATGTGTTTATAATTTCCTGAATGGTGCGCTAAACGTTTCAGAAGTCAAGAATACCGATGCTTCCGTTGTAACGATCCCCTATAGTATAAACGGATTGCGAGTGACTTCATTCCAAACAAATGTAAAACTACCGGAGAACGTTTCAACGCTTATAATAGGTGCGAACATCTCCACATTTGGTGATAGTCCGTCAAGTTTGAATTGGGCTTGTGGCAATTTGGAAGAAGTTGTGGTAGATCCGCGCAATAATGATTTTGACTCATACAAGGGTGTGGTATACCTGCGAGCTAATGACGCGTACCCTTATTTTATTCCAGCTGGTATCCGACGGATAGAGTTGCGTCCGATGAAGGTAATGGATAAAAACGTGATAACCATGCTTGATAAACTTGAAGAGATTGTAATAGCCGATGGTACAGAACGCATAGAAGACTATGCTGTGGAGAATTGTCCGAATTTGAAACGTGTGTATGTGCCAAGTTCGGTAACTTATATCTCGCCTGATGCGTTCTCAAAGTGTGGAGACTATGAAATCATTCGTACGACGACTGGCATACACAATGTGAGATTATAAGTAGGTATTCAAATTTAGTTGACATGAATTGGCTAATACTGAGCATGATTATGTAAACTAATATTGAATACTTGCTTAATATGTGTGCAGCGTATTAAAAAAGCAGTTGGTAGAAGGTTGTCATTTGACAGACAGCCTTTTACCAACTGCTTTTTATAGTTCCCATTTAACTCCTATGGCGAGCGAAAGCGTTTCGCGCCATGGAAAATCCTTGTTAGTGGCTTTTGACACAATGTACAGGTCGCATGATGAGATTTCGTAATATATTAACACTGCTTGATGAAACAGGCGCTTTCGTTTGGGAATGTTGTAACGCAATCTCTGTCCTAAGAATACATTGGAACGTATCTTTGTCGAAAATCCGTAATAGTGCTTCGGGTAGCGTGAGGGCTGATGTTTCCAAAAGTCTTCACCTGAAATGGTGTTAAAGAATATGCCGGTTGTTAGTGGTTCAATATCCCATCTGGAGCTGATTTTGCAATGCCACGGAATATAACGCTCCTTTATGGTGAATGTCATGTGTGCTGTTTCGGAATGATATTTCGGCAAAAAGCCTAACAGTAAATCGGTTTCCCAATGATGGTTTCTGCCGTAGCGCCACCCCGCTCCCGCACTGAACATGCCAATGCTGCCAGCGTATTGAACGGTAGCTTGATTTGGAATAAGTTTGTTCCACCTTTTTATATATCTTTCATGGCGTAATTCGTACAGTGAGGGTGATTGTGCCTTTATGGTGTCATTACTTTGTGCGTAGGTGGTGGCACACATTAAAATACTGCATGCGAACATGAGTATGATTATGTGCAAGAGATGTTTAATATTGAACGACTTCGTAATCATAGTTTCCGCCTTTTATCGTGAAAATCAAATATTCGCGTGTTTTTGCAGAGCCGCATTCAAAATAATTCATACCATCGCCAAAGATGTCGTTAACGGTGCGATGGTGACCGTGTCCGCATAAGCAGAATAAAAGTTGAGGGTATTTTGATATCTCATATTCAAACACGTCGGCTACATTGTTGTTGAATTGGTCGGAATGTGGCATAGCATGCATGGCCACGATGGTATTTGTTATATGAGGTGAAATGCAGCTTTTGTCATCGCGTATAAAGGTAAAATCAGGAATGGCAGTTGAGTAGTCGTATTCGAAAGCATTCGTGTTGAGGCATACGAAATGCGTTTTTCCTGCATCGAAAGTGAAATTAGGATTGCCAAAGATATAACGGAAAGTGTCGCCTCCTGTTCCTAAACAGTCGTGGTTGCCCAAGATGACGACATACGGTATGCGTAATTTTTGTAGAATGTCACGTTGTAGGGTAAATTCTTTGGTTACGCCAAAATCAGAGATGTCGCCACAGTGTATGACAAAGTCGATGTCCGTTCTGTTATTTATGCTTGATACAGCATCTTTGGTCTCGTCATACCATCTTTGTGTATCACTTATAACCGCAAATTTTATGGAACTACGGTTTGCGCATTGTTGTTTGATATGTTCACAATTCTGCTGATTGATGTTGTGCACACCATCAATTTTTGTGTCGTATGGGTGATAGTCTATCATGTCGCAAGCTACCATCAGGCTGCAACAAATGGCCAATATGCCGTTTTTTAATAAGTGCTGTATCATGTGTAGCAAGTAGTGTATGTATTTTTGGGGTTGCTAAGATCTTTACAAAAATACTTGAATTTGGCATATAGCTGTTGTCCTATATTTCTTATAGATTGCCTGATGGCGTGTTTAAGAACATCTTTGTGGTATTATAGTATAAGGATTGATGGAAATGCTCTTATAGGTTCTGCGTAAAAAAATACAGAGGCAATAGATATGCACCTGACTTCACCACTTTTTGTGCCATTGAATAGCGCACCCAGGGTGTCGCTTCGCTTGCCCTGGACTTATAGAATTCATTGGGCCCGTTTTAGTTAAATACGAAACTTGAGTCATCTTATTACGGTCGTTCAACATGCTTACTACGTTCGAAGTAAACATGTATATCGATCGTTCAACATGCTTACTACGATCGATGTGGCATGACTTAGGCTTTGTTTTGAGCTTTCTTCACTCCCACACGTGCATCACCTTTTCTTTTGACAACGGACGATCGCCGCCGTTATTCGAGCTGCACTTGCAAAATCCGAAAGTTGAGTAATTTATAAAAGGACCAAGACGAGAAACCTGCGCTTGGGACTTTTACCATACTACAACAACTTACACGCCGAGCATCTTACATCTTACACAAACATGTTGCAATTCATTGGTTATCAATACTTTACTTAGTGTAAGATACTACAAATTCCACCTACACACAACCTACACACCCCACATGCTGCCACATGGCACAAGCACGGGAGGGTGATATCTCGGCATAGGGGAGCAGAAAAGTCTGTTGCTCCGACAGATTGTTCTACGTCCCTGTGGCGTAAAATCTACCGCATACATCCAAACCGACTGCGAGGCAGCGGGGTGGGGTGTGTAAGATGTATGTAGGGGAGTGTATGATACTTTGAACTTATCTTACACTCTTGAATTTTCTGAATATCAGCATGTTACGCATTAAAAGTGTAAGATGGCAGTGAAATCACACGCTTCCTTTTACAAGTGGGCTGACGGGGAGTGGGCAAACTATAGTATAAGGATTGACTGAAATGCTCTGTAGGTTCTGCGTGATGAAAAAATATAGGGGCAATAGATATGCATGATTGTTGCATGTGCTATTGGCATGCAGCAATAAATGCGTATCTATTGCCCCTTGATATGTGGTGTAATAGGGACGGTAAATATGTGTTTGCCCGTTTTTTAGAACAAGAAGTTGCGGAAGTCGTTGAATATGGCAAAGGCCATGAGCAAGAGCAACAATGTCATGCCGATTGTTTGGGCGCGCTCCATAAACTTGTCGCTTGGCTTGCGACGTGTAATGACTTCGATGAGGAGGAAAAATACATGTCCACCATCAAGCGCTGGTATTGGCAGTATGTTCATAAAGGCGAGCATGAGAGAAATGAATGCCGTAAGTTCCCAAAAACGGCACCAATCCCATGTTGTAGGGAACAGACTGCCTATTGCACCAAACGAACCTACGCTCTTTGCACCATCGGCAGTAAACAGATATTTGAGGTCGTCAACGTAGCCTGCCAATACTTCCCACCCGTGTGCGAAACCTGCCGGTATGCTTTGAAGGGCTGTGTAGTGGCGTGTTATACTCTTATAGTCGTTTGTCAGGGGGTTGTACCAGCCTATGCCGAGTGTGTAATCGGCATTAAGTGTCACATGTAGTGTGTCGGGTGGTGTGGTGGCACGTTGTACGACGAGTGTGGCATTGCGTAACGCCACGCTATCCTTGTGTGTGGCTACGGCCAGTATGTCGGTCAGTTTTCCGCGTATGGTGTTGAAGTCATTGACGGTTGTAAAGCTTTGACCGTTAAACGAAGTGATGCGGTCGCCTGGTCTGATGCCAGCTTTGGCCGCGGGGCTGTTGGGTATGACGCTATCGACAAGTGAGGGTACGAGAGGCTCGATAAAACGGGGCTGTTGTTTGATCATTTCGAGCATGTTAAGTTGCCCGGGCATATGAATACTTATTTCCTTGTCGCCTCGTAATACTGTTGCGCACTTTGCCTCGCTTAGAACACGGTAGACGCTGCCGTCGAACTTTGTAAATGTTTTACCGTCAGCCCCCAATAATATGTCGCCATCGCGGAAGCCCATGCTCTTGGCTTGATTGCTGAATTTGAAACCATGTGTCATGTTACGCATGGGGACATAGGTCTCGCCCCAGGTGTATAATACGGCGGCGTAGATAACGAAGGCAACTATAAAATTGACTAATACGCCGCCAATCATGATGAAGAGGCGTTGCCAGGCGGGTTTTGCACGAAATTCCCACGGCTTAACGGGTTGCTTCATTTGTGCGGTGTCCATCGATTCGTCAATCATACCCGCAATCTTAACATAACCGCCGAGTGGCAACCACCCCAAAGCGTAGGTTGTGTCGCTGCGGCGGGGCTTGAATTTGAACAGAGTTAACCAGGGGTCGAAGAACAAGCAGAATTTTTCGACACGCACCTTGAATAGTTTGGCAAAGAAGAAATGTCCGCCTTCGTGTAATATGATGAGCAGCGAGAAACAGAGTATGAGTTGCAATGCTCTGATAAAAAATACTTCCACTGTAGTTTGAGTTTTTTAGTTTTGATATGAGTGTGTTGGGTTTAACGACAAATATTGTATTGGCAAGCAAATCATGTAGGTCGCCCCCGTTGTAATATTTATTTAGGAGGTCGGTCTAACTTTAATGGTTCGATATAATGCTTTCAGTAATTTGTCTTGTTATTGCGTCTGTTTGAAACAGATCGTCAAGCGTTGGCTGTGGTATAAAGTCAACTTGTTCCATAGCCTGTGCTATGATTTGGGGAATTTGCAAGAACGAAATTCTTTCGTTACGAAATGCAGCATTGGTTATTTCGCCTGCGGCGTTGAGTATGCATGGCATATTCCCCTTGCGTTCAATGGCATCGTAGGCCAACTGAAGGCACGGGAAACGTTGCGCGTCGGGCTGCTCGAAATGTAAGGTGCCAATCTCGAACAAATTGAGGCGTTTGCCTTGCAATGGTAGACGATATGGAAAGCTGAATGCGTATTGTATAGGCAAACGCATGTCGGGTGTGCCAAGCTGGGCTATGACGGCACCATCGTTAAACTCGATGGCTGAATGTATGATGCTTTCGGGGTGGATGACAATTTGTATGTCGTGTGGCTTGACGTTGTACAACCAATGGGCTTCGATCATTTCAAAGCCTTTATTCAGCATGGTGGCAGAGTCTATGGTGATTTTCGCGCCCATCTTCCAATTAGGGTGCTGCAACGCTTGTTTGGCTGTGACAGTGGAAAGTTGTGCCAGTGTGCTGCTTCGGAACGGACCTCCAGATGCGGTGAGCAAAATGCGTTTGATGGGATTGCAGGCTTCGCCATTGAGGCATTGAAATATAGCAGAGTGCTCGCTGTCGACTGGCAGTATGGGCACTTTGTGTGTAGTGCACAAGGTGCTGATGATTTGTCCTGCTACCACGAGTGTCTCTTTGTTGGCTAACGCTATGGCTTTGCCGGCTTTGATTGCAGCAATGGTGGGACGCAAACCTGCAAAACCTACCATAGCGGTGAGCACCATGTCAATTTGTGTGCTCTCAACCACTTGACACAGGGCATCGGGTCCTGCGTATACTTTTATAGGTAGATCGGACAGTGCTTGAGATACTGTAGTGTATTTATCTTCGTTGGCAATGACTACTGTATCGGGCTTGAACTCGCGTGCCTGCTTTATTAACAGCTCTGCGTTACTGCCGGCAGTGAGGGTGTGTGCTTGGAATTGGTCGGGATGCTGCTTGATGACATCAAGCGCTTGCGTGCCTATTGAACCTGTCGATCCCAGTATGGCTATTTTTTTCATGTGATGGGGTATGTGGTCAAGGATTACGCGATGAGGTGTAATTTGTTAACAGTAAAAACAGGGGTAGGGAATTGGGGGTTATCAAGACAGGATAGTGTCTGAAAAGGTACATGTTTGGTACATGTATTTGTTTCCTATCCCCCTCTTCTCTATTCCTCTTGTTGCGTTGTAGTGGTGCTATTTTATAAAGTACGCAATAAGTAAATGCTCGCGTGTCTCTTAGTTTGCGCCGTCATCATTAAGTGACAGCAGCTCTTGGGGAATGTGTAATTGTAGAACACGTTGGCGCAAGTCGAAGTTTATAAGGAAATCGTCGTGATATGGTATTAACAAGTCCTTTCCGTCTTGGGTGGTGATGGTAAGCAGTGTGTTGGCCGAAGAGTCGTCCACATGCGTGATCGTGCCAATCATTTGGTTGGCATGGTCGTAGACGGTGTACCCTGTGAGTGCTTTGTATGATGAAAGACTCGTATCGGTATCGGTTTGTGATATGTGTGATTTGGGATAGTATACGGCATGCCCTACGAGTTGGCGTGCATGTGCTTCATTATCGATGTCTTCGAACTTGATAATGACAGTGTCGTCGTTTTTGAAACGATACTCCTCCCAAAAGAAAGGTACGAGTATACCATCCATGTCAAGTACGAGGTAGGGGGCTGTTCCGCGGTCGAAGCAGTCGTCTGTAAACGACATTTCAACTTCGCCCCGCAGTCCGCGATGCTTTGCTATGTAGCCTATTTTGAAAACTTCGTTGTGGCGAATCATGTTCAGGTTAATCTTCACTACTAATATTTGCGTTGTGCTTGGTTGGTGTCATACGCGCTGTATGTGTGCACCGAGTTGGTTGAGTCTTTCCTCAATGCACTCGTATCCACGATCTATCTGCTCAACGTTATCTATCTTGCTCGTTCCATCGGCACTAAGGGCTGCAATGAGCAAGGCAATGCCTGCTCGAATGTCGGGCGATACCATGCGGCGTCCGCGCAGTTTAATTTTGTGGTCGTGGCCGACCACCACAGCACGATGGGGGTCGCATAATATGATTTGGGCTCCCATTTCGATGAGTTTATCAACAAAGAAGAGTCTGCTTTCAAACATCTTTTGATGGAATAACACCGTACCGCGTGCTTGAGTGGCCACGACGATTAGTACGCTCAAAAGGTCGGGCGTAAGTCCGGGCCAAGGGGCATCAGCCAGCGTCATGAATGATCCATCGATGAATGACTCTATTTGATAGTGTTTTTGAGCGGGTATCAGAATGTCATCACCCTTTATGTAAAGTTTGATTCCTAAACGTCGGAAAGATTCGGGAATGATGCCAAGTTGTTTGACGCCAGCCTGTCGTATAATTAATCCGTCGCCTACCATGGCTCCCATGCCAATGAAAGAGCCAATCTCGATCATGTCGGGTAGTATACGGTGTGTTGCTGTGTGCAACTCGTTGACACCGACTATGGTGAGCAGGTTTGAGGCAATGCCCGAAATGCGTGCCCCCATTTGGTTGAGCAAGTGGCATAATTGTTGTATGTATGGCTCGCATGCAGCATTGTAGATGGTTGTTGTGCCCTTGGCCAAGACTGCTGCCATTATGATATTGGCAGTGCCGGTAATAGAGGCCTCGTCTAACAGCATGTATGTACCTTTAAGCTTGGGTGCCTCGATGTGGTATGTGCCACCGTCTTCGTCGTAGAAAAAACGTGCACCAAGCTTTTGCAAGCCGTAAAAATGAGTATCGAGCCGTCTGCGTCCGATTTTGTCGCCTCCGGGTTTGGCAATGGTAGCCTTTCCAAACCGGGCAACGAGTGGACCTATGAGAAGAACCGAACCACGAAGACGTGAGCAACGTTCTAAAAATTCAGGGCTCAGCAGATAGTCGAGGTTAATGTGTGCTGCACAAAATGTGCAATCCCCCTTGCCATTCCATTGAGTGGTGACGCCCATTTGCTCGAGCAGTGCTATTAGGTTGTTAACGTCCAGTATGTTGGGAATGTTTTGTATGCGGACACTCTCTTGGGTTAGCAACGTTGCACATATCACTTGAAGAGCTTCGTTTTTAGCGCCCTGTGGTGTTATCTCGCCCTTTAAGCGATGTCCTCCCTCAATGATAAACGTACTCATATATGTTGTGTAGCTTTAATATCGTTTTTAATATAGGTGGCATGTGTGCTTGCCTGACAGTTTGGGCTTGTTTGGTTTGATTATGGCCCATGTTAGCAAATGATTTGCTTAGAACATACCTTTGTTCTTTCTCGTGCGGAAGCGGTTCTCGCCAATTTGCATCAATTCGTTTCCGGGGATTGAGAAATCGGGTTGAATCTCTCCTTCGGTGTAGAAACTGATATCACGTGCGACTTTTGTGTCTTGTACGCCATCTCCCTTCCAGTCGGCAAGGTTGCGTTTCATGCGGTTTGCAATAAGCCGTATAAGCTCGTCGCGTTCGGGGCCATCAGCAGTTTGTTTTAGTTGTGAGATGGCTCTTTCTAACAGACGGCCATAATGACGGAAGCGTATATTCCCTTTGGGGTATGACAGCTTTTCAGGCTTGACACGTTCGCCCTTATGCTCGGTTATTTCGAATGGATAGTCAATGTCCAATTGATAGTTTGCAATATAGGCTAAGTGATCCCATATCTTATGCTGATAGTCAGGCACGTCCTTCATTTTGGGGTTGAGCCCTATCATTACATTGGCAATGGCTTCGGCATATAGTTGTCGTTCGTCTTTATCTTTTATTGTAATGGCATATTCTATCATGTTTTGAACAAGCCTTCCATACTCTGGCAGTTTTAGAGTGGCACGAGTTGAATTATATTCAAGCGTCTCGTGCGTAGTGGGGTGGGGCATGCTATACTCTGTAGTGTTATTTGCCGTCATGTCTTAAATGATGAAGATAGTCTAAATGTGTGATGTGCTTTTTTTAGAGCAATTTCTTGCTTTTCGTTGCCACAAATTCTTTGAGATAGAATGGTTCAAAGTATGCAACATCTTCAATTTGTTCCTTGGCCATGGCCATTTCTGCTAATGGTATCATGTTCTTTGCCCGGGGAACAATATTCTTAATAAAATGTGCATTGGGGTGTTGTATAGTTTCAACACATTTATCTGCGCCATTCCCCATGAAGTATATCGGTTGCTTGTCAAGGTAATCTTTGAACGAATCGGAGTCAATTACCAGTGCCTGAGTCTGTACGACCTCGTTTAGTGCACGGTCGTAGAGCGCGCAATATACCTCCATACGCCGGGCATCAATCATAGGGCATAACAGGGCGTCTTCGGGCAGTTCTTCGTGTCCTAAAAGAATGGGCACAGTAAGTAACTTGAGTGTCGGCACCGATAAAAGCTTGGCGTCACGACCATAGGCTACGCCTTTTGCTTCGGACACGCCTATGCGCAATCCAGTATATGACCCAGGCCCTTTGCTAATGGCAATGGCATCGATTGGAATAGCATGGCTGTCGGCAAATGATACCGCATTTTTTACATATCCGGCAAGGACTTGTGCATGAGAAGGACCTTCCATGTTAACGTCCTCATATAAGCAAACGCCATCTTGTGAAAGGGCTACCGAGCACACGTTTGTTGAGGTTTCAATATTTAGTATACAAGACATGATCTGGTATAATTTATTCTTTTTTTATTACGCAGATTGTTAACAATGCTTGATGATGGACTGTTTCATATCTGCAGTTGTGTTATATCTCATGCAAACTTACGCAAAATCATTGAGAAAAGGTGCATTTATTGCAGATAAGTAGATGTTCAAAATTATTTTTACATTGAAAGTGCATTATCGGGGCGCAGACGTTCCCTTCGGGTGAGGGAGCATAGCGGGCTATGTGACCGAGGCCGAAGGGGACAGATGCGTCTCGAGAATGTGCTTTCAATGTGAAAATGGCACCTGCTGATTGTATAAAATAATTTTGAACACCTACTTATATTGCTTTAAGCAAGGTACGCTTTATCACAAACACTCTCGAATTTATAAAAAAAGCGCGTGCAACAAATGAATATAATTTGTTGCACGCGCTTAAATTTGTTGTATCAACTTGTTATTGTTGGGGCGTAAACAGGTAATTGAAAAACCTATAGTTTGTCACTTGTTCTTGTGGCGGTTGGCGCGTCGTTGGCGGATTTCAGCTTTCTTCTTCGCTGATCCTGAACCATGCAGGCCTGTAATATAAGTTTTCTTCTTAGCCTTTGTTTTAACCTTTGCCTCAGCCGTGGCTTTTTTAAGTTTGGCTCCCTTAAAGGTTATCCCCGACATCATGGCTTGCGTAATCTCGTCGTCAGACGCTTTGCGTGTAGTAGTCATTGTCGAGTTGAGGCTTAGTGGTGGAAAAGGCGTATGCCAGTGAATGCCATGGTCATGCCGTATTTGTTGCATGTAGCTATAACATGGTCGTCACGTACGCTGCCGCCAGCTTGTGCAACATATTGTACACCGCTTTTGTGGGCGCGTTCAATATTGTCGCCAAATGGGAAGAATGCATCTGACCCCAACGACACCTCGGTGTTCTGTGCAATCCAGGCTTTTTTCTCCTCCATGGTTAGTACTTCTGGCTTTTCGGTGAAGAACTGTTGCCATGTGCCATCAGCCAGTACGTCGTCGTGGTCTTCAGAAATGTATATGTCAATGGTGTTGTCACGATCGGCACGTCGGATCTTTTCCACCCAGGGCAAGTTCATCACCTTAGGGTGCTGGCGCAGCCACCAAATATCGGCTTTGTTGCCAGCCAGTCTGGTGCAATGAATGCGGCTTTGTTGTCCGGCACCAATGCCAATGGCTTGTCCGTCTTTAACATAGCAAACAGAGTTTGATTGGGTGTATTTGAGCGTGATGAGCGCGATCTTAAGATCTCGTTTCGCTTCTTCGCTAAAGTTCTTGCTATCCGTTGGGATATTTTCAAAAAGGCTGTCGCTTGTAAGGTCTACTTCATTACGTCCCTGCTCAAATGTTACGCCAAATACTTGTTTGTGTTCAATAGGGGCAGGCTTGTAGCTTGGGTCTACTTTTAAGATAACGTATGTACCCTTTCGCTTTGCACGTAATATTTCGAGCGCTTCAGGAGTGTAGTCTGGTGCGATGATACCATCACTGACTTCTCTTTTGATTATAAGCGCTGTTGCCTTGTCACAAGTGTCAGATAATGAAATAAAATCGCCATACGAAGACATTCTGTCGGCGCCGCGTGCACGTGCATAGGCTGTGGCGATAGGCGAGAGGGGTTCGCTAATGTCGTCAACGAAGTATATCTTTTTGAGTGTTTCACTCATAGGTATTCCGACCGCAGCACCAGCTGGCGAAACGTGTTTGAACGAAGTAGCAGCAGGAATGCCTGTTGCAGCCTTAAGTTCGCGAACAAGTTGCCAACCATTAAGTGCATCAAGAAAATTGATGTATCCTGGGCGTCCACCCAACACTTCGATGGGGAGTTCGCCCTGTTCCATGTATATGCGGGCTGGTTTTTGGTTGGGGTTGCAACCGTACTTGAGAGAAAGCTCTTTCATAAGTTTTATATTGTTTGTTTTGGTGTTGATTGTATGTTCAACCATATTAGTAAGCTTGTGTCAGGCTTCGATAATGCCTTGCTCAAGCCATTCCTTAATTATGCTGTGGGCATCGTTAAGTGCCTCTTGCTCGCTCACTTCGTAATTTTCGCACAATAAGGCGGCAAGCGTATTGGCATCAAAGTCTTTGTCGGTAATTGACTGCCACAAATAGGCAGCACTTTCATTGAGAGCGATCATTTGGTTAAAGTCTACATTCTCAATGCCTGTAGCCATAATAACCTTTTCGCCACAGATGTCACGTAGCTCAAATCCTTTTTTGATTTTCATAAATATCGGTATGGTTGTGTTGTGAGGTGAATACTTATAATTTGAATGGCAATCTGCGGTATATGCCAAGTAGTATACGTCTGAATGGTGTGAGGAACAGCCACATGTTGCTGTATAGTTTCCATTTCACGCCATCAATGGTGTCTGGTTTGGCTCTACCTTTTCTATAGAAGGCGGTGGCGATGCCAACCACGTCAGTGTCGAGACAATGCTCAATGCCCTGTATGTTGCCGTCGCCGCGCAGCGTTAATTGATTGTCTGTGCGGTCTATAACACGGTGTAAAACATATTTTTCCGTCGCAATTTCGGCCAATACGACATCGTTCTCCTTGATAGATTCGGCGGGAGTCTGCTCAATTTTCACAATATCGCGTTCGTTTTCTAAGAATGGCCGCATACTGTAGCCCTTTACTCTGAAAGTTGCGCTATGCCCCTTGTCGAGCATGCGTTTAATTTCGGCAATGAGTACGTCATTCGGAACTTGTATCTTGCGCGTTTCCATTTTAGTGTTTAGATATTGTTTGGTAGCTGAGTTTGGCTGCTTCCTCATCAGCTCTGCATTTCAGATAATATACAGCAATCTTCTTTGCAACGGCTTCGGCCGTGTGCATGATATGTGCGTACGATGGTTTATCCCATATCATAGTGGAGCACGACGATATTATTGATGCAAAGGCTTTCAAAGGCGATTCCTTAGCAATGATGTTTTGCGGGTGTTGTTCCAAACGTACAAAAGCGCCTATGGGATACTGCAAATTTCTATAGCATGGCGTTTTTCCACTCCAGGGTGTGCCATAGACAATAATTTCGTTTTCGCCTTTGACGCGTACCGCAGGGTTGTCGTCGTTTAGTAGATCCGATCCTTGTATGTATGTGCGCCACAGGCTTGAATGTGTGCTCTTGCCTGTGCCACTTTTACCTAAGAACAGGTAGCCGTAGCCGTCGTTTATAGTGACAGACGAGTGCATCAGCAGCGTGTCGTAGTATGCGGCCGAAAAGGCAAAAGCTATCATCATGGCGTTTCCGAGCCCAAATTGTTGGTCGCTTTCATTGCCGAAGAGCGAAATTTCGCATTTGCTGAAATTGTTGTTCGCAATCATGGCCGAAGCCAAGTGCCCCTCAATTGTGCTTATGATGATTTTGTAACCAGTGTTGTACTTATATATGCCATGGTTCGTGCCTCCGCAATCAAATTGGCCGAGTTCCTCACCTTCTGGCTCTGCGCTGACGCGTCCGTTCTCGACGAAGGCGTTAAGCATAATTTTGCCGTCTGCCTTGTCAATGTTAAATGGCGCGTATGATGGTAAGAGCCTTTTTAAGATCTGTGTTTGTGGCGCGTGTAATGCAAAACACAAATCCGCCACCTTGAAGAGTAATGTTTCCAATGTATTAAAAATATATGTTAGTAGCGTTGACTCATTGTATCTTTGATAAACTGAATGTTGACAATGGAATTTCAACTAACGTGCTGTGCTTGTCTTTGTTTGTATTGCGTCGTAGCTTAATATATGTCTTTTCTAATTTCTCTTTGCTTTTGTTGAAAAATATGGCACATGTGTGTATTCCTTTGTATTGATTATCAAGGAAATACTTAAAGTTGTTAGCGTAAAACTTTCGGTCGGTTAAGAACTTTGTCTTTGGGCCGATATTAGCACTGTCGCGCTTCTCTCCGGTTGATAAGTAAATGCTAGAATCATTAAAACAAGTGCCGTATGCACAGGCGTACATAGTTTCGCTCTTTCTGTTACCTGCTTGCATGTTTGTGCAAAAGGTAAATAGTATAATCAGAATGGCTGATATTGTTTGTGCAATTTTACTCATGTGCTTCGTTTTCAATATTGATAAGATATGTTTATGTGGCAAAGTTACTTATTTTATTTGACAAATGCACCTCTTTGCCTCCGTTAGCTCTAAAATATCAGTATGTTGACGTGAAATAGGCAAGACAAATGTATGCTTTTGTTCTTATTCCTTATAAATACTCTTTTAATACGCTTCCTATTTGTGCGTTGCGCAACAAAGTGAGTGCTTTTTCTTTAATCTGTCTGACTCGCTCTCTGCTCAAGTTGAGTTTTTCACCTATTTCTTCAAGGCTAAGCTCCGGCGTGTTTATTCCAAAGTACATTCGTATGACTTGCGACTCTCTTTCTGGCAATAAGTCCAGTGCATGATGCACTTCCTCTTTGAGCGAGTCTGAAATTAGCGATGAATCAGCGTTACCCTTGTCATCATTTGTCAATAGGTCGAGCAGACAACTGTCTTCATCATCTATCAAGGGGGCATTCATTGAAATATGTTTGCCTGATGTGAGAAGGGCCGCGTTCACCTTGCTCTTTTCCATGCCAAGGGCATCAGCCACTTCATCAAGGGAGGGCGCCCTGTTGTTCTTTTGCATGAAATCGTGATAAAAGTGATTAACTTTACTCACATAGCCAATTTGGTTTAATGGCAATCTTACGAGTCTGCTCTTGTCTGCTAATGCCTGCAGTATGCTTTGACGAACCCACCAAACAGCGTAGGAAATAAACTTGAAGCCACGTGTTTCGTCAAACTTCATTGCCGCATTTATGAGTCCCACATTGCCCTCGTTAATAAGGTCTGTGAGCTCTAATCCTTGGCCTTGATATTGCTTGGCCACAGAAACAACAAAACGCAAGTTGGCTTTCACCAATCTCTCAAGTGCATTCTTGTCACCTTGGCGAATTCGTTTAGCCAGTTCCACTTCCTCATCTGTGCTGACCATCTCTTCCTTGCTAATATCTTGCAGGTAACGTTCAAGCGCTTCGCTGCCGCGAGACGTTATGGCAACTGTTATTTTTAGCTGTCTCATCATGGCTGTAGTCGCATTTAATGTTGAAAAATCAGCCAAAAATAGATTATTATCATTGACTGACAAAGTTTTTTGCTGAATAAATGCTTAACTTCGCGAAACAAATAGACTTGTGGCCTTGTAAAATGCCACATATGTACAATATCTTAGTAGGTGTTCAAAAACTTTTTTACATTGAAAGTGCGTTATCGGGGCGCAGATGTTTCCATCGGTGAGGGCTTCTGTCCCCCGATAACGGGGAAACGAATCGAACGGGCAATGTGCCCGAGAGCGAAGATGAACAGATGTGTTTCGAGAATGTGCTTTCAATGTGAAAATGTCACCTGCTGGTTGTATAAAATGATTTTGAACACCTATTTATAATCGAATATATGCAAAAGAACAAATATACTGCAAATATATTGCCATGTATGTTATTGGGGTTTCTATGGTTTACGTCTGCATCGTTTGTTTTTGCAAACAAATCACATTATCACGTTGCGCATGATAACTCGGTGAACGATGCTAACCAACGGATAGTGAAGCGTGCCTTAATGAAGATGGATTCAATAAAGCTGGGTATATCTTCTTATATACCCTCAGATTCGTTGGTTAATCCTTACTATGTGTCACTTGTCTGTAAGCCATCTTTATATGCTCAAGTATTAAATAGATTGTTCTCGTTAACTGATTGTAAGTCAGTAATAAATGGCTCACTAAGTGCACCAAAACTTGAAATATTGAAACATACCGATTATGCTTTAGTACAAGGCTGCTTGACGCAGCCTCAGATTGCACTGCCCGATTCTGTACACCAACCAGTAGCTAATATAGAGGAACAGCCAGAGCCGCCTGAACTGATGTTGTCTGAACATTATGATAGTAGCTCGTCTGATAAATTGCCTTTGCCTGCTGGTGATGGTAATTATGGCATTGTCGTCAGAAAGCCCAATTTTTGGAACTTCAAAACGAACTTCTCTTTACAGTTTACCCAAAGCTATGTTTCAGATAATTGGTACAAAGGAGGGGAGAGCCATAACGCCCTGTTGGCTGCTACAGTGATAGAAGCAAATTATAATAACCAGCGTAAACTGACGTTTGACAACAAACTTGAGATGAAGTTAGGGTTTCAAACATCGCATAATGACGAAAAACATAAGTATAAAACAAATTCCGACTTATTGCGTTTGACGAATAAACTTGGTTTGCGTGCAGTTAAACATTGGTACTACACCATCATGTTGCAGAGTTGGACCCAGTTTTACAAAGGTTATAAGGCCAATGACGAAAAGGTTTATTCTGATTTTATGTCACCATTCGAGTCTCTGCTTTCTATTGGTATGGATTATCAGCAGTCATCACGTAATGGCCGCTTCAAGGTAAATGCGACATTGTCTCCTTTGGCCTTAAAATTAAAATATGTAGGTCGACCTTCTCTTATCAAGGATTTTGGCGTTTCAAGTGGTAAACACCATTCTAAATGGGAGTATGGTTCGAATGTGACGGTCAATTACACTTGGAACATAGTAAAAAATGTGAGTTGGAGTGGACGCATTTACTTCTTTACCGATTACTCTTCGACACAATTGGAGTGGGAAAATACCTTCAACCTCTCAATTAACCGCTACTTGTCCGCAAGGGTATTCTTATTCCCTCGCTTTGATGACAGCCGGAAACGTTCGGAAGGCCAATCGAATTTTGAGTTCAATGAACTATTGTCTTTGGGGCTGAATGTGAATTTTTAGCAAACGTCTTGCAAATAGTGAGATCTCTTTTTAGGGAGGCTTTGGCCTCCTTTTTTTGTCTGTATTACAGTTGGACGTTCTTAATGGTTTTGCACAAGGTTCGCCTCACCGCGGTGTCTCTCATGGTGCTTCTCAAGAAATCGGTGCAGTCGTCCGTCAATACAGATCAATATAATAGTGCTCTGCATTATTCAATATGCTTTGGCACATTGTTTATCTCCTAAATTTAGGTTGCATTGTACGCGTAGCTCGCTACGCTCATTCTTTAACCAAAGCTTCTGTTACAAACATCGCATCAATCCATACCGACTAATTCAGAATACCTGCTTATGATATACACTGCCTTATGAGTCTTTTCGCTCTTTTGTCTGCACTCTGCACTTTTGTTGCGCTTTGTGTTGATTATCAATGCAAAATGCGGTGTATACACCATAGTATTTTGTCTACACTATCTGCACTACAGTCTGCACTTCTTAAGTTTGATAGTGTTGGTGCAGGCAGCAATCTGTTACACCGTACACGAGGTGCTGTGGCAACAGTATAGTCTGCAGGCATTTCTATGTAATGGGGGCGAGGCATTTCTGTAGCTCCGATAGCATTTCCGCCATCCCGTATCAGTTTGGGCTCTCAGTCGTAACCGTGGCGTGGAGTTGTTGAAAAAGAAAAGTGCAGATGTCCGTGTAGTTGAAATGATGTGGTGCATACACTGATTTACGTGTTAATAATCAACGGGTTACGAACGAAAGTGCAGAGTGTAGACAAAATAACGAATCAAGCAAATAGGGGGGCAGAATACACAAAGGCATATATCGTGCGTTGCGTTTTGGGGGAGGTGTGCGTGGGGTAGGTGCTTGTATATGCTGGTGCTGTTCCCGCAGTATGATTTTTATTGGGAATTTGTGGGTGGTGTGAGATAATATGTTTAAGAACATACAAATGGATTGTCAACAATATTGCTAATATTCGTAATTTTGTAGTATGAATATTAACTCTAATCTTTAGTCTATGAGGTATATAAAATCTCTTATTTTTGTAGTTGCTGCACTATGTTCGTTCTATTTTAGCCATAAATGTTTTGACGAACGTGCTGGTTCGTATGTATCTGAAAAGACATATGGTGGAGATGCTTATACAGGCATACAAAACGCAGCGGCAATAGCTGCAAAAAATGCAGCAGATGTAGCTGAAATAGTTCAAAAAGGCTTTGGCTATTTTTTTATAGTTTCAGGCATAATTCTTCTTGGTGTTGCAGTACCTAAGGATTCACTTGATAAAATAAAATTACCTTAATCAATGGAAGTATTCGCTTATCTATTAGCTCTTGTATGGAGTATTCTTTGTCTCATTCTTTTCTTTAAGATTTGGGGTATGACAAATAACGTGGAACAACTTACGAGGGAAGTACATGAACTTAAAATGACAATTGTACAGGAACGACAAGAGCGTCCACAAACGCAACCTCAGAAAAAAGTTCTAGAGAAAGAAGAACAGGAAAAAGAGCAGACAAAAAAAGATGTCATAACCCATAACTTCAAGATGGGTGATTATGTCACTCATAAGAAATATGGAGGAAAGATGAAAGTCGTTGGAGTCAGAGGCAACCGTATAAATTGTGATAGAGGTTGGTTCTCTGGCATTACAACTTATGATGCTTCTGAACTAGATGCTTTTAAGGAATAACTTATTACAAGTCCTCCCTTTCGGGCAATTCCATTCTTTCAGCCGCCGTGCGCATTGGCTCTCTTGCTGTGCGCATGGCGGCTTTCTCGTGTGCTTGGGTGTGGAGGAGTGGGAGATGTGGGCTACATGGGTAGGGCTTAGATGTGGGGCGGTGACAAGCACCTTGTTCCGGCAATCTCGTGAAGTAGCAAAGCAATGTGCTTTTTGAGAAGGGCTGAGCGTATAGCCTTGGACATCTTTCTCTCCACCCGTTCTTAAATTGCCGCATTAATGCCGCCCCTTGAGTTCTGTATTGACATGGACTACAATGCCAATATCAACAGGATTGTGTGCGGTCAGCCTCGTGGCAACCGACTTAATGTGCTCAAATCTTTTTACGTGAAATTTGAGCGCAAAATTCCTGCGCTCATTGCAGACTTCTGCACATACTATGCGCCCCATGCCAACCACAGTGTCATCTATTACTATGATGCCACTGCTCTTGGCTCTAACTATGCCGTGAACGACCAAGATTTTCATTGGGTAGTTGTGCATGAGTTTGAACGCCACGGCTGGAGTGTGCAAGATGTGTATCTTGGCAATCCTATGCGCCATGATGAAAAGTACTTGCTCATCAACCAAGGATTTTCAGGCAAGCAACGCTTGATGCCTTACTTCAACCGCCAAAACAATGATGACCTTATTCTTGCCATACAAAGTGCTGGCGCGGAACGCGGAAGAAATGGCTTTCGCAAAAACAAGTCCACTGAGAAGAATCCCGAATCAGAGGAGGACTTGTTGGAGCACCGTACCGATGGCACAGATGCTTTCGATACGCTGTATAATGGGTGTGAAAAGTTTCCGCAGCATGATTTTTATGGGGGATTTGTAGGGGTGTGAGATAAAATGATATTTCCAGCGTTAATGATTATTAAATCGTGGGGGGGGTAAAATGAGTTTTATTACTTTTGCAAAAACAAAAGTATAAGTTATGAAACCTCTCAACACAAACCAAGAAACTTTGGAAAAGCATTTCCGTGTTAAAGTAAAAGACGCATTTGAATCCGCGCTCAAAGAAATTGAAACTCAATTGACAGGGGTGCAAATCTTTGATGACCTTATAATTAGATCTGCAATAGGTAATACTCGTAAGGCTTTATTAGATGTGGCTGAATCAACCCTTAGCTTTTTCCCTTTGAACTTTTCTCCAGAGGATATAATAGAAGAGGAATGCACAACCTTCATTAACAAGCATTTTAATTTCTAATTGATTATGAGTGGATTTATCATTTTTATAATTATCGCTGCTATTTTTATGTTTGTCAAGTTTGCTATGGATAGTAGCAAAGATAGTGACAAACTTATTAAAGAAGGTGGCATGTTGGTTAAATATAGAAAGTTGATTTATAACTTTGTTAGTCCCGAAGAGGGATTTAAAATTGTTGATAAGTCTAACAAGTATGTTTGTGTCGCAATGAGGAATACATCTGGTAGCATCGTTTTTCATTTTCAACATACATTTAATAAAATAAATGTAACAATGGAAATGAAAAATATATTTCTTGGCGAACATAAACTAACTTGGGAATTTCCTGAAGATATGCCTCAAGAAGAAATGATAGGACGAATGGAAACGAGAACAAGGCAATATATGGATAATGTCACAGCAAAATTCGAATAAAAATCAATATGGGACTTTTTAATAATTTATTCAGTGGCACAAAAGAACTTAGCAAACTTGCAAATTCGGTAGCTAATGTCATTAGATTTCTTGACGTTTATGAAGAAGATAATGATATAACTTACCTTATTACAGCAGCTTGGATGTGTAAGGTTGGTGTAACTGACAGAATTGAGAAAAATGGTTGGAAACCAACATATATTGTTTATGTAACAATAAATGGACATCTAACTAAAATGACAATGATGGAAGTGTATATGAACACCATTTATCGCCTCAAAAATAAAGCTAATGCATATGGGGATTCAGATCTTGCTATTGTAATAGATAACATTTTGGATGGTAAGCAAGACTTCTATAAAGTAGATGCTCAAATCTCACAAGAGGTTCGAGAAGTTATACTATAAGCACTATAATTATTTACGTTTCACCATAAAATAAAACATTATGAATAATTTTTCAAAGGTTATAATTACAGTCGTTGCTGTTTTGATTTTCTTTTTCCTTTTTGCAGCAGTTGTCGGAGTAAGATCAGATGCAGGTCAAAAGACACCAGGTATCTTCGGTCTTATTCTTTTTGGAGCTCTTTTGGGAACTTTAAGAGCGATTTGGAAGAAACCTTCAAAAGACGAAGACAAGTCTGATCACGATAGTTCTGTTCTCCAAAAATAATGTTCAAAGACTATTATGAAATCCTTGATGTTCCTTTCGGAGCTACGGATTCTGAGATTAAATCAGCATACAAACACCAAGCCATTAGATGGCATCCAGATAGAAATCCTGGTATTGATGTAACGAAAATCATGCAAGATATAAATGAGGCCTATGCTATATTAAAAGACCCCATTAAAAAATCAAGGTATGATAAAGAGTATCTCAGGCTTAAGAAATATAAAGAAAAGATCTATAGTCAAACAAGCGATAATCAAAAGACAAAAGAAAGCTCGTTTAGTTCATCGAACAGACATCAATACAATTATGATTATACTGTGCATGATGAGACCTTGAACGAGGATATCCAAAGTGCTCGCGAATATGCAAAGGATCTTGTCAACGAGTTTTTTGAAAAACTTAAGAAAAATTCTAAGATTGCAGCCAAAGGAGCCTGGGAAGGCGCCCAAGGATATGTTTGTGCTTTCTTGGTTTTGTTTATAATAGGATTAATGATAAGGGCATGTGCAGGTTGAGATATCCAACTTATAAAGTGAAATACCACCCCCCCCAATAAAAAAGCCCACCCTTTCGGGCAATCCTTTCTTTCAGCCGCCGTGCGCATTGGCTCTCTTGCTGTGCGCATGGCGGCTTTTCTTGTGCTTAGGTGTGGAGGAGTGGGAGAGGTGGACTACATGGGTAGGGTTTAGATGTGGGGCGGTGGCAAGCGCCTTGCTTCGGCAATCTCGTGACACGGCAGAAGCATTCTCGGAGATGTTCTTGGTAGTCCCATGCGCTATGCCTTCCTCCTGAAAAAGCGCACGGGGCTGAACATCTCCGATAATTGCCTCTGCCGCGTCAGCCACGAGATAGCACGAAGCAAGGCGCCCGCCACCGCCCCCGAGGGTTCTGCCCCTGCTCCCATGCAGCCCGCCTCTGCCGTTCCTACCACCACACCCAAGCGCACGAGAAAGCCTGCCGCCAAGCGCACTACACGCAAGAGAGCCAATGCTACGGCTTGAAGCTGAAAGAAAGGATCGCCCGCCAAAAAAGTAAAGGCGGTGCGGTCTTTTCCGTAACCCGAGGTTTGTGCGATATTGCGAGGGTTATCACGTTTCCTGGCTTTTTCTTTCAACGCTTATGAATTTCAACTTTAATCCGCAGACATACTGTTTTACTTCGAGCATTCCCGATGTATTCGAGATGTCTGACTTCCAAGGCAGTTCCGTGTATTTGGCTATCTATCTCAACCGCAGTCAGTCGCCAGTCTTTTCCACCACGCTTTATGCCTATGGAGGAAAGGCGTGCATCTATGATTTGCGCAGCATTATTGAGAACTACATGGAGACAAAGCAGCTGGTGCATGCCACGTGCAGTTTCCGTATGCAGGTGGACCGCACTGATTATACTCTGGGCGAGTTTACTCTGGTTTACTGTAAACTGCAAATGCTAAGGACAAGCTGTGATTTGCTTTTCTCAAAAATACTTCGTACTTTTGCAGTAACAGTTCCCACCACGCTTCCCATAGAACAGCGAACCAGGGTGGGACTTTTGCTTTTTATACGTATGAGATATTCCAAAACAACCTTTAGACTATCCTGAGATTCTCAATTTATTAAAATCTCGTGGGCTTATTATTTGTGATGAGTCTATGGCTATAGAATGCTTGAAAGTGGTGAGCTATTTTCGCTTAGACAATTACTTTCACCCTATGGAGAGTGATAAAATTCGCCATATATTCAAGCCCAATAGCTACTTTGAAAATGCGGTCGATTTGTACGAATTTGATAGAGATTTACGAGAGCTAATCTTTACAGCCATACAAGCAATAGAAATTGCTTTGCGGTCTAAGATGATTCATCATATATCTCTTCGATATGGCGCATTTTGGTTTACCAATACTTCTTTATTCCGCGATGCAAACATTCATCGTAAGTGTATGGAGCAAGTCAGATTGGAACTTGGTCGCACAAGAGAAGAGTTTATTATCGAACATGTTGCTAAATATTCTGAACCAGACGTTCCTCCTGTATGGAAAACATTAGAGGTTACTTCGTTTGGGACGCTTTCCAAATTGTTCTGTAACTTCTCTGATAATCCCATTAAGAAACGCATTGCACGAGAGTTTAATCTTCCTCAGCATTTGGTGCTTGAAAGTTGGATTAAAAGTGCTCTAGTGTTAAGGAACTATTTGGCTCATCATTCGCGTGTTTGGAATAGAAAATATCCTATTAAACCTAACATGACAACCCCATTGCGTGGTAATTGGGTTACTCCTCCTATCGGAAATGACGACAAACTCTATTCCCAGTTGTGCTATCTGCAATATCTGTTGAATGTTATTAGACCGAATAATAACTTCACTCAAAGATTGCATGCCCTATTAAGTAATCATCCTAATGTGGACATTGCTGCCATGGGCTTCCCACATAATTGGCAAGATCAACCTCTGTGGAGATAATATTTCAACCGCTCAATCATGCTATATTTCTGCTGATTGAGCGGTTTTGATGTACGCTCGGCATGAGCATTATCTAACGGGTGCAAGTCCCGAGTAAGCCCTAAT
>OASE01000071.1_pt1 | contig 32356 bp, 17 predicted proteins | sample 1494851 | NCBI WGS metagenome assembly OASE01 (sample SAMEA3360680, study PRJEB22359) | human gut metagenome | biome: ENVO:urban biome; feature: ENVO:human-associated habitat; material: ENVO:feces | place: Bangladesh | collected 2011 | reverse complement strand
GTACCACCGTGATGGGAGTGCTGACGCCATTCGACTTGAGCGTGAGCGTCACGCTGCGCTGATGGCCCGTAGTGTTGCGCGACACCTTGAGCGTGTCGGTGCAAAGCACATTCTTGCGTATGTCGGCCGGCGAAAGCGTGTGCGTAAGCCAGTCGCAATCATCAAATCCGGTAAGTTCGGCCCCGTCGGCATACACCGTAAAGGTGATGACCGGTTTGGCTGTGTGGGTAACCCCATCCTTGGTGGTGGCGCTGTACAAACCCTCAGAGTTGATATTCTTGAGTGTGAAAGTGCCCGTAGTGCTGTCGTAAACCGGCAGGCTGATGTTGAGATAAGGTTTCTGCGTAAACACGGGGCTGAACGAGCCAATGTGCTTGGTGGGATTTGTCAGCGTGAAAGTGGCTGTGCGCTCCTGGCCCGTTGTGTTGGGCGTGAAAGTGAAAGTGGCACGGCTGCGGTCAATGTAGCCCTTGCGCACCACGAGTGTGTCGGGAGCAGGCTTGCCGTTAACCGACATCTGCATCCAGTCGCTCTCGCAAGTATATGTCCAAGTATCGGTACTCGTCACTTTGATTGAGTCCTCTGTTTGGTCAGCATAAACAATGAGGGCGTTGTTGTTATGTGTGCCTTGCCAGTAAAACTGGTGAAAGTCGTTGTCTGCGTCATCACACGACGTTACAAAGGCTGCGGCTGCAATAGTAGCTGCCGCCAGAGCAAAGAGTGATTTCAGTTTCATAATTTGTGTCTGTTAAGTTGGTATGTAGTGTTATGCTTTAGAATGAATGTATGTACGTGCGGCATGGGCCACTCCCCCACTCCACCCTCGTTTAGTACCACTCCACGTTGGTTGAGTAAGAGCTGCGTTTCTCCCACTTCAAGGCATCGGCCAATTCGGAGGCACGTGCGCGGAAGGTGAAGTTGAACGACGAATAAGGCTTGAGCACCACGTTGGCCGACATTTCAAAGCAATGCAAGTCGCGCGAGAGCGACATGGTTGTCATTGACAACTTGTGCATTTCAAAGTCGTAGCCAGACGAGAATGAAATGTTCCAGCCCTCGGCTATGCGCAGGTAACCCGAAGCATTGAGCGTCTGCGTAAACGAGAAGGGGTAGCGCATTCGGCGCACATTGATTTGCCGGCTGCGGTCCTCGGCCATGGTAATGCCATACGACAGCGTGAGCGACCATGGCATGCTGAAGGTGAGATAGCCATCGGCATCAACCTTGGCCTTGTTTTTGGGTTTCCGCCCACCCTTGCGCGCGGTTTTCAAGTCGGGGTCAACATTGGCATCTTCCACATCGTCGGCATCAGCGTCTGCAGTGTTGTTGTCCTTGGCCGAACTGTCGGCCTTGCGGCGTCCGTGCAGAAAATCCATCAACTTGTTCCACGTCTGGTTGTTGAGCGTGTACGACAAGTTCTGCGACATGCCTTGGAAACGTCCAAACCGGCCGTAGCTCCATTCCGTGCGGTCGGAAGTTACCACCTGACCGTTTTCGTTGAACTTGTAAGCATAGGTGGCAAACACAGCCGCCATCGAGAAGGTTTTGTTCTTGCCCAACTTCAGTCGCAGTCGTGTGCTGAGGTTGCTCCACGGCTGGCGGCTGGCCGCCATGTTGTACGACAGCGAGGCCGAAAGTTCGTCGATGAGCGATATTTTGCGGTAACCCGTAGAGTCGCGGTCGGAGCGCACCTTCATTTCGAGGTTGTTCGACACCGACATCGATATCAAGCCCTGCTTCGACCCCGAGGGGTAGCCATATATGCCGTTTGAGTAGGGCGAATACGCCACCATGGTTGAATTGCCCGAGGCATCGATGCGCTCATACTCCTTGCGGTAGCCATAGCGCGAGGCGGTAAAGTCGGGCGCATAGCTAAAGGTGACAGCGGGCTTGAACACGTGGCGAATGGCCACAATCTTTCCGCCAAAGAGTTTTTTCCACGGTTTGTAAAAACCATAGAGCGTGGTGTTGGCTGTTACGCCCACATTCCAGTCGTAGAGGTTGTAAAAGCCATAGGTGGTGTCGCACACCTCCTGCTGCAGCAGCGTGTTCCACGAGCGGTTGATGCGTGAGGCATACATGATGTCGCGAAACGAGAACGATGGCGATATGTTGATGTACTTGAACAGCTGGAAGGTGGCATCGATTGGCACACGATGCTGCATGCCATTGCGCCAGTCCTTTATCAGGTTCGACTTAAAGAGCAGGTTCTCCTTGGTGGTGATGGAGTTTGACATTTGTCCGGTGTACGACATCGAAATCTTTTCGTACCACCGCTCCTTGCCCGCCTGATGCTTGCGGCGGAAGGGGTAAAAGCGTGCCAACGATATGCTCACATCGGGCAGTGTGAGGGCTATGGTGGAGTCGCGCATGTTTTGTGTCAAGTTGGCCGAGGCCGATATGCTTAGCCCGATGCTGGTAAAGGTGTGGCCAAAACTTACCGAACTGGCGCGGGTGCTCTGCGTGTACGACAGGGGGTTGTACATGCTCTCAAGATTTTTGCGCTCATAGTTTTCGGAGGCAAAGTTCACACGTGCCGAAAAGGTGGTGTTGGGCATGGCCTTCGAGTCCTTGGTGTGTGTCCATTGCAGTTTGAGGCTCTTTGTCACAGCATAGTCGGGCATATTCTTTTCGCCCTCCACCGTGCGCAAGTAGCTAAAGTAAAAGTTGCCGCGAAAGCGGTAGCGCTTGTTGTAGTTGGTCTCGGCACTCAAGCCCCACGAGCCCTTGGTGTAGATTTCGCCCAGGGCCTTGAGGTCCATATAGTCGTTGATGGCCCAATAGTAGCCACCATCGCGCAGGTAAAATCCGCGGCTCGTTTCGTCGCCATACGATGGCATGACAAAGCCCGACGAATACTTTTTGTTGAACGGGAAGAAGCCGTAGGGTATGGCCAGCGGCAGTGGCACGTCCTCCACCACCAGGTGTGCCGGTCCGAACACCACGTCCTTGCCCGGCCGCACCTTGGCACGCGACAGTGCCAAATAAAAGTGCGGGTGCTTGGCATCGCAAGTGGTGTAACGCCCCTTTTCGAGGTAGAGTGTACCGTCGGCGGCACGTTTTGAGCGTTCACTCGTCATAAAGCCGTCGCCCTGTTTGGTGTTGACGTTGAGAATGTAGCCCTTTTTGGTTTTGAAATTGAACGACATGCGCTCGCTGTCATATTGGTCAGTGCCTTGTGTGTATTGCGGACGTCCGTCGAGCCCGCCCTCCACCGTTGAGTCGGCACGGGCCTCAGCATGCACCATGCTCGAGTCCATGTTCATCGATATTTTGGCTGCCGTCAGCTGCATATTCTGATAGTTCACTTGTGCCTTGCCATAAAGGTAGGCCAGTCCGCTGGCGGCGTCGTATACCATGGAGTCGGCAGCCTGATATTCTACCGGCGAGTCAATGCCTGGTTTGGTCTTGACGGTGTCCACCTTCACCGAATCGCGGTGTGTGGTGTCCGTGGCGGCCGCCTCGTCCTTCGGCACACGCGGCTTTGCGTCTGCGGTGCGTGGTGTGGCGGCGATTTGTTTAGTTGTTGTGGTGTCAGTCGTCACACTGTCGTGTACTGCTGGCACAGCCGGTTGCTGTGGCTGCAAACGCAAGTGGCTGGCCACAACGCATAGTGTGGTCAGCAATGACAGTATGAAGAGAGATAGTTTTCGCATGAATTGTGTTGGGAGGGGGATATAATACGGGGTGAATGCCGGGTGCGCCTTACGGTGCAGGTTGTTCACTGCCCGGCCGAGGGGAGCAATTCGGGCTCAAACAGCTTTACCCAGTTCCAGAAAATGTCGACGCCCTCATGTCCAAATTTTTCGAGACTTTTAGCTGTATCTTCGGCAGAGCGTATGCGGTCGGGGTGGCTCTTTGAGTAGTACTTGTCGGCATAGCACACGAGTTGTTCCTCAAGTGTTTCGGGCCGGTAGTCGCCTTCGGGCAAAGGTAATTCGCGTGCCTTTATCACCTCAGGTGTGAGTCCGGTGCCGGTATGGCGTTCGCACACGCGCGCCACCTTGTCGAGTCCTTCCTTGCGCATCAGTTGTCCGCCAAGATAGCCGTGCATCAAATAGTGGTGCGTGCCATGACAGTGAATGGCAGGTGCGTCGGTCATGAATATGCCTATATCGTGCAGCATGGCCGCCTGTTCTACAAAGGCACGGTCGATGTGCAGTTCGGGGTGATTATCAACGATTTTAAGCGCCCTATCCGTCACCTGTTTGCTATGTTTTATGAGCAATTTGCGCAAAGGCTCATTGTTGGCATAATACTTATTTATAATATCTAAAGCACTCATCGTGAGTTTTTAGGTGCAAAGTTAGTGCAAACCGAAAGTAAAGCGAAAGAAAAAGTGTACTTTTTCTTTCACTTTACTGAGGTGCAGCCTAACTTGGCGAAGCAAAGTTAGTGCAAGGTGAGTGAAATGCAAAATGAAAGTCCAAAAGACTTTCATTTTCATTTCCGAACCGCAGCCTAACTTGACGAAGGAAAGTTAGTGCAAACCGAAAGTAAAGCGAAAGAAAAAGTGTACTTTTTCTTTCGCTTTACTGAGGTGCAGCCTAACTTGGCAAAGCAAGCAACACATCTCATTCAATCCACCCACACTTTGTATACGGTGCACTTTCCCTTTACGTCCGTTACGCGCAATACGTACAGCCCAGTTTCTACACCACGGCATTCCAACAACTGCGCGTGTGCAGCACGCGATGTGGCCACCAATCGTCCATCAGTTGCAAACACCTGCAACTCACATAGGTCCGACGCGTCCGAACGCACCTGCACGTCATGCCCCACCACCCTCAAAAAATGAGAATGGCAAACAGTTTCACATTTTACGGCTGTCTTTGCAGCCACCAAGGCATAACGTCCCAAATCCGTTCCACACGTGTTCAGCGTCAATGTCATACCCTGATAAAGCGCGCACACATCACCCGTCAAACGATCAAGCAAAGCATAGTTCGTCAAATCAGTATGCCCCTTTGCAGCAAAGCGCAAAGTCAGCGTGTCATGCTGTGCCGCATATATGCCAAGGTCCAAAGCCCTGCCATCAAACACCGTCACATCACAAGCTTCCCCATCGTGCGACTGAGCGAACAGAGCCAGCTGCGGCTTGGCCCCGGCATCAAACAAGGTGGCCGAGCCCTTCAAGCCCTTTGTTCCCGTCACAATCCACGCCGAAGCCTCAAGCCCCGTATGCTTGCTCGTCAGAGTCAAGCACAAAGCATCTGCGGCGGCCCCCTCCTCCGGCACCTCATCGGTCAGCATGTCACCGTTCAACACCAAGTCTATCGACTGTTGAGCCTCATCAGTCTCCACAAAGAAAGCCTCTCCCGGCCCAATGCGCATGGCATCACCCACCAATTGTCCATCAGCCAACACGGCGGTATTGTTAGTATTACCATCGTAAAGCTTCACACCTTTTATGACAGAAGCATTGCCCTTGAGCAAACGAGCCACATTGATATAACTCTGAAACGGATTACCCACCAAAAAGAATGTACCCGCTTTTTCGCCCGAAAGGTGCAATGTCAACGGCACGCTTCCCTTATACACATGGCGCTGCTGCGTATTTTCTCCACCACCCACATAGCCCTTATAAGTATAATTCTCCGGTGTGGTGTTTGCATCGTCTTCATACACAAAGCGCCCTGCCCGACTTCGGTCAAAGTCCGTTTCCTGCAATGCAAGCTGTGTGCGGTCATAGTTATTGTAATAATTATAGGCAGTATGCTCCTTCGGAAAACGGAAACGGAACACCTGCGTTGCGGGCAGTGCATCGTTATCCACCCACAACGAAAAGCCTTCACCGCAACCATACAAATGCTTCAGATGGTTAAAGTGGTTGGTCCACTCCGTCTGCGTCACAGCCACAGTCGTCTGCTCGCCTGTTCCATCACCCAACAGTTTTCCAGGGGCCGTCTTGTTCCACAAGCGTTGGTATATGATAGGATTAAAGCGGTTTTGCGGTGCACTTGTCTCATCAAGCATTGTAAAGTAATCACCAGTCTGCACGCCTTTCATGCTGGCCGGCACAAACGCATCACCCGTATAGGTGTCGTGCAACGTTGGTGCAAGCAAGTAATAGCGGTTGGGAGCAAGCGCCCACTCTACCCACGCCTTGGTATAGTTCAGACATTGTGGTGCGCCCACTGCCGCTTGCGGTTCAAAATGAATGTTGTTGCAGCAAAACAAGTCAGCACGCATCACCTCAGACTCGGCCACACTGAGCACAGGGTAACGCACCGCCTGCGAGGGAATGACCACATCTGTACAACAATAGGGTGAGCCATTCGTCCAGTTATTCCACTCATTCCAGTCGGCCGTAGCAGCATTCTTGCGCCAAGTCGTCTGATTAGGGTGTACCGTATATGGCACACTGGTCAGCAAATTGCCACTGCCATCATATACCAGCAAATTATAGCGTCCGGACACCGACATCACATAAGTTCGCGAAAAGTCTCCAGTGGTGCTCGTCGTAAATGCGTCATTTATCCCTTGCTCCTTCATCACCACACGGTAGTCCGTTTCCGAGGTACCTGTACCACTTACAGTAATGCTGCCGCCCTTACATACATCAGTAATAGCAATGTCCTTTATTGTAGTTTTGCACGATTGCGTGTCCTTACAATCAGGAATGCCATCGTTGTCAATATCCCCACGCAGGAATATGCCGTAAAACTTTTGAACGTCTAATGCCGACACCACCCCGGCTATGGTCAGCCTTATCTCGTCATACATTTCCTTGGGCTGCATAAGCAACAAATTCTTCTCGCCATAACCTATCACATTGGCCCCGAGCACCTTCCAATCGGTAAACTTATCACCCGTAGGCTTACCCTTATAATAGGTTTCGACCGTGAGCCAAGCACCCACCGAAGCCCCAAGAGCATAGGTCTTTTGGTCCACCACAATGCCCAACTGGTGACGGAAGTCAAGTGTGTGGCCCATATTCACCGCTATTACCGAGCCACCCCCCACATCAACAGTGTTCACTATGGTCATGGCCGTGTTAAGATTGCCATCAACCAGGCAACTCAGGTTATCGTCAACCCCCGCCACCTTTACAGCCCCTGCCATTTGGCAAGCATTGGCATTGATGTTGGTGCCAGTTGTATCACTCAACACCACTGCCCCGCAACTCAACGCATTGGCACAAGGCGAGTTGCTATCCTCCATAAAGGCATAGTAAAGTTTCAACTTTGACAGTCCAAGATCGAGCACACCCGATTTCCACAACACTATCTGGTCAAACTGTATGGGCTTGGCGTCCTTGTCACTAGGTTCGACACGTATGCTGAAACGCACCTTCTGCGTTTTTGTGCTGGTGCCCACACCCGCCCCAATGGCATTGCTCTCGCTAATGACATGCCGGTACACCTCCTTGTTATCCTTGTAGCAACGTATTTGGAAGAACTCCAACACCTTAGCATCAATCACCTCATTGTCACTCTCCACCACGAAGCCCACATTCACGGCCCCCTGTTGGTCGGCTGTGCCATCAAACATGAGTCCGTCTGTACGCTGCACACCTGCAATAGCCAGATTATTGGCCACAGCGAGGCCACCCACATAAGTGGCATAGTTGCCATAGTCCTTGTCGAGCAAGTTCTCAGCATGTTCAAGGTTAGATATCGACACCAACGAACCCGAGCCATCAGGTATCTGGTCGTTCATCAGGGTATAAGTGCCATACACAGCCTGGTCAAGGTTTACAAAGTCTGTGCCGCAATGCTCGGTCTTGTCCAGCCCAAAGTTGTCACCCACCACCAGTGTCACATCGTCGTGGCAGCCATCAGCTGCCGTGGCGCGGAAGGTGTATTCGCCTTGCACATTCATTCCCGTCACATAGCCCGAGGCTGTCACCTTGGCATTAGCCCCTTCGGGCTGCAGCAACAGCGTCCAGCTTACCGACAGGGCCGGATTGCTGTGCAGTTGGAATGATGTTTGCGAGTCGCACACATTGGTGTTGGTAGTGGTACGTATGTCACAATGGTGTGCCACATCGGGGGCCTCCTTCACAAAGCCATAATACACACGCGTGCCGCCCAAGTCCACTTTCAAACCGCCATAAAAGGCTATGCGCGCCCCCGAAAAGTCGCATTTGGCCAGTATTGATGCCGTGCCGTCACCCCCCGTGGCCACGCCCAAACCAAGTACGCCGGCCGAGAGGGTCTCGGTCTGCACATTCTTGCCTGCGCGGTTAAACAGTTCTATGTTAACGGCCGACCCGAGCGACAGGTCGAGAAACGCAACATTTTTATACTTAAAGCCCACCTCGCTGCCAGCCTTGAACACTTCCTGTCCGTTATCGTTCTCGCCTCCTGGGGCACATTCTATCTTTGCACCGCCCATGTAAGCCAATCCCACCAGCGGAGTGAGCGACATATAGTTGTTCAGGTCATCGTCAACAAGTTTCTTCTTTTCCTCATCTGTTACCGGAAAAGGTATACCGAGCAGCACGGGGTTCTCTCCCGACACCGACTTGATGTAAGCCCCGGGGGCAGTCGTCCCCACCTTTTCGCCATAGGCTTTCACACCATTATCGGTGAGCAGTGTCTGTGTCACACGGCCCACAAAGGCATATTTAATTTTGAGTGCCATGCCCAAGTCAAGGTTCACACCGCCCGAGGGCTGCAAACACACCTCGTCAAATATTTCGCGCGCCTTGGCAGTAAGGCATATACATGCCTCGTCCGAACCGGGTATCTTGATAAGCGTCAAACTCACCCCACCAGCATTTTGGCCCTCCTGCACAGGAATGGTGCTACCCAGCACGCCATCGCGATAGAACACCAGGCTCATAGCCTTTACCACATCAAGGGTAAGCACACTGGCCCCCGATGAGGCCACCACACAAAAACCAGCTTCAGTGCCCTCGCCATAATAGTTGTTCTTATCGCGCACACTCACTATGGGGTTGACCGTCACGCCCGCTTTAAGCACCGAGGGGAAAGTGGCATAGTCCGACAAGTCCTCGTTGGTTATATTGCCCAAGCTGTCGGCCCACTCGCCCACCCCTACGGCACTTACCAGTTTGTTCACCGTGCAACCACTGCCCACCAGTGCCCGGCGGTTTTCCAGATACTTCCAGTTCGACACTGTTGGCTGATTTTCATTGGCATCGCGGTCGTACCACACGGTGCGTCTGCTGTCAAGCAGTCCGTCGGCCGTAGGCGTATCGCTGGCACTTTGCGCCAGCACCGCGGTAGCAAACTGCAACAAGCAGCAAGTTAATAGCACACTTATGCGTTGTATCATAGTTCTTTATATGCTTTTAGTCTCCCAACTTTCTCTTTCCCGTAATAGTCGAGAGCTTCCCCCTAAATCTGTAAAGTTGATTGCGACGTAAATAATAGGTGTTATCGCTCACGTCGGGAGCGATAATGCCCGTTCCCTGTTCGGCAGACGACACATTGGCGGTTGTAATGGGATAGTCGAACGGTTGATGTAGTTGTAGGTCCTTCTTACAGAACACGCGCAGTGCCAAGCGGGTTGCCGTGGGCAACACCCAAGCCCCAAGAGTTATGGTGCTGCCTTCGGCTATCACATCGTTGCCCTCAGCCATAGCTATCACGGTATAGGAGTCCTTGCCAAGCTTTTGAGTTATCGGGTTGAAAGCCTGCGCAAAGGCATCGTAGCTATTGAGTTTGACCGCGGTGTTGGTATGGTTGGCCATCAAAGCCAGCCAATGCACATCGCCCTTGCTCTGCTTGTCTATGCTGAGTGTCATTTCCACACGTGCCATGCCGCGGTACAACACCCCCGTCAATGGTGAGTTCGAAATTATCTCGCCATTGCTCTGCTGCTCTCTGAAATGCACCACACGGTTGCCCATAGCCGTATGACACTCGCCATAGAACAACTGCGGCGCATAACTCAGGTAACCACTCAAGTAATCATCATTCTTTAGACCATAAGAACCATACAAAAACTCCTTCCAGCCAGTCACATTGGCCTTGACTATGTCGGCTTGCGTCTCGGCCAAAGTGGTACCGTTTTGCAAATTAAGCATAAACAAGTTTTGCTCACCCGTGGCAGCGGGTATCAAGTTATGCGATGGTGGGAGAGCAATGCTCGAACTGTAGGCCACTGCAATGACACGGTACTGATAGCCGCGCATCTTTTTGAGTTTGCCCGTAGCCGTCAAGCGGTGGTCCGAAGCGGAGGCACGGCTACACGTCACCTTTTGGTCATTGGTAGGGTCATAAACGAACTCACTGTCGCTAATGGTTGCAGCCTCGTCAACGGCCTCGCTGCTTGCTTCGTCGTCACCTGCCACCTTGCGTCTGAAGGCAACGATACGCACATGGTCGGTTTGCACTGCAGCGGCCTCGCCGTCCACCTTCGGATCGTAAGGGTCGGTAGCCGCCCCCGGTGGTGCCGAGCGGGTGGTGTTTGCGGGTAAAGCATAAGTGCCGCCAAAGGTGATACTTACAGGCACAACAACGCTTTCACTGTCCACCTCACCTACTGTCGGTTGAGGCGGCACCGTGGCGATGTCATCACTGCAGGCTGCAAGCACAGCTACCAATGCCCCGCATAACAGCCGGGCGCATCGATACTTCTTTTTACTGAATATCAAAGTCATGATCTTTCTCAAAATTCGGCTCTACCTGTATGGTTATGTCAGCGGTTGCCTCACCCAAGCTGAGCGGCTCATTTTGTTGCAAATTGAGTGTACCGATGGTATAGAAGCAATTTGCCCGGAGCGGAAAGTTGTAGCTGCGGGTCTTGCCATCGTCCACCGCCACACGGTAGGTTTTATACAGCACACCGCCCTTGTAAAGTTTCAAATTAAGCGTGCCTGTACCTTGGTCGGCCGAGGTCTCTACCGGCAACACATAAGCGCCATCAAGCACTGTTCCGACACGTTTTTTCAACGTGGTGCCCGTCACGGCCACTCCCGTCAGCGTGCCTTCATTCACCGGCAGGTCAAGCAGTGTGGTGCTGCCATCGGCTGTGGCTGTGCCATGGTCCATGTAGGCACCATCTGCGGCATCGGGCTTTGCCACAAGGGGCACTTCGCTATGTTGGTCTTTATACAGCACCAGCTTGATGTCGGTCACCCCCTCGGGTATGTCGTTAAGATAAGCCTGCACCCCGGCCACACGCCGGTACAGGTCAATGGTCACCAGGTTGTTGCCACGTTGGGGCACGCATTCAGCCGTGCCGGCAAAGAGTTCAGCATGGTTCATATCGTGCGCAGTCTTGCCAGTGGCCAAACGGGCCACGGCTTGTCCGAGCGTGGTGCCATTGGTTATGGCTGCTGGCAGATTGTAAGTAGGGCCTGCACCCTCAGCGGTGGCGCCGGGCTTATTGTCAAGGCCAACAGCCAGCAGGGTGTATGTAGTACTTCCGTCGTAAACGAAAATGTTAGGGTCTATTTTGTAAAATTGCGACGCCGTCTGGCCGGTTGATTGTTGCCAGTCTACATCGAGGCTTTTAATGCACTCGGCATCGCTGCCTGTGCCTTTGAATATGTACAGTTGCACATACTCCACATGCTGCACATTGTCTGAGCTTTGCAGCGTAGTGCGTTGCACACGAGCCGATGTTTGCAAACATACGCTCACATGGTCTTGCGTGGCACCCTCATCTGCCAACACGGTGTCGGCTGTGCACGAAGGCAGCAACCCACACAATAATGCCACCACGATTGAGGCACATATTTTGATAGAATAATTCATTGCGCATAATACATTGATGTATGGTAAAACGCCCAAGCGCATATTTATGGCATCTACGACAATGCTTTTACCATACAAAAATTATTCTAAAGCAAAAAGGTTCAAGAACCTGCACACACAGCACAACGCCCTTGAACCTTTTGTATGTAATTTTAGGGTTTAAGCCAATAAGACTATTCGTCAATGCTCATGTGATGCAGAGCTTCCCAGTTGTCGTTCACGCGGATTACAACGTTCTGTATCTTGCTCAAGTCAGTGGGTTGATCGGTACCAGGTTCGGGAGTATCGGGATTGTTGGTGCCATGCTTGTGAATACCTATTGAGTAGATGTGGTTGCGGAACAAGCTGAACACATCGGCAGACTCAGTTAAGCTCATGGGGGTGCCTTGGCCCAACAAATCGGCTGATGCCACCAAGCCCTTCTTACCTATCTGCTCATTCCCTGTGTCCAACTTCACAGGCCAAGCATAGAGCACTTTGCCAGTTGCATCAAGCAATTGCAGTTCAAGGGTTGACTTGCCTTGCTGTGCACTGAACGGAATGACAAAATTGCTTGCAAACACTGAGCCTTTCAAGTAGTTAGCCTTACCCTCGTAGTGGTTTTTCCAGTTGGTGTCCACTTTGTCGTACACACCATCATTGTTTTTATCGCCACCGGGGAACCAGTCGGCTATGCTGGCACTGAACAATACATTTGCTTTATCGCCATTAAGGAACTGGGCTGTTTGGGTGGCAGGCACCGTACCATTGACCATATACATCACCTTGTCTTCCGTAGTAGTAAATGAGCTGTTGAATGAGCCGAATGTGAGCACCGTGTTCTTGCTGCGCGATACCATGCGTATGCTGGCCACATCGGTATTACCTATCTTGGCAGGAATTGAAGTAAAGTAGCCATAAGCGCCGGCCACCTGGCGGTGCAGGGTCACATCTACGCTGGCATCAGTTCCTTTAATCTTTCCGTCTTTCACGCTAAACTGTTGCTCGCCGGCAAACACCTCCTTGGCTTCGGCATCTGCCTGTGTGGTGGCTGTTATATTCTTGTCTAAAACATCGCCCTTGGCTGGCCATTTCAAATTGTAGTTGCCTTCATTGTAGCCTACTGCCGTCACAACATAACTGCCAGCGCCCAACTTGTCGGCCTTGGGTATGGTAAAAGTGAGTTTCTTGCCATGGCCATTGGTATCATAGTTAGTGGCTGTGCCGTTCCAGTTGTCGAGTGTGTGGATGTATACCACTTTGTTCTTGTCCGCACCGTCGTCCTGCGAACGTACTACGAGTGTTACCTTCTCAATGCTTTGGCCGGCAGCTTCGCTCTCGAGCGTGCGGTCGGCTGCGGCACGTGTGGCACGGTCGCCACTGCTTGCCAATGTAATGGTAAATTGCTGTTCAGCTCCATTGTTGTCTGCCACGACGCCTTCGTCGTTGCTGCAAGCTGCAAGCGACATGAGGCCTGCAAGCATTGCACCTGAAATGAAATACTTTTTCATCGTTTTATTGTTTTAGTTAAGCTGGTGTTTTTGAGCACCAGTTTATGCGTTATCCTTATGCTTTGGCGGAATTAGCAAACAATCTGACAAGTTTACGTGGTGACAGGATCGTTTGCCAGTTTTTTTGAACGTTTTTGTCAGTCTGACCTTACCATAATAAAAAGTGTATGTGGCATGCCATGCTTGCTTGTCAACTTGTCGGCCCGGCATTTCCGCCTGCGTGTTATTCTATCGAGTTATTCTATGTCCAAAGTGTGTGCTGCCTCCCATTCGTCGTTGATGCGCACATATATGTCGTACCCTTTCTTTTCGGTGTCATACACATAGCGCAGACCTGTTATGGTGTTGCGGTAAAGGGTGGTCACCACATCAGTGGGGGCGAGTTGCGGCACGAGGCGGCCATTCTCGTCGTATATGTCAATGCTCACACGGGTGGCATTGCGTGCCACCGAAGGAGGCAAAATGGTGTGTGTGTCAACCTCTGTGCCAGCAAACCGCAAACTGTTGCGCATCACACACTCTCCTTTGTAGCAAAACTTGTCGTCCACCCCGGCAAACACCCCCGTTTCAGTTATTGACAAGGCAGCAGCATGATACTGCGGCGGCAGGTTCTCTACCTCAATGTGAAGTTTGCTCTTGACGCGTTTCAGCAGCAAGGTGTGGTCATAATGCCAAGCATCGTACTGCACGGTGTCGCACACGAGGTAGGGGTCGCCAGCCTCATCGAGCGGCAAAATCGCAGGCAATTCAGTCTCATTTTCAAGTCCGCCCCACACAGTCACGGCATATTTGCCAAAAGGCAAGTCGGCCGGCAGGTTGATGGTGGCTTGGCATGCGGTGTCTGAAGCTGGCAAAACGTGCTGCTCGGCCACCACACGCCCCGTTTGCACATCAACTATGTGCCATGCCACCGATTTGACATAGGTGGACAAGGGGGCTTGTTCGGGCTTTATCGGTTCGTCGGCAAAGCTGCCCGCATTGCTGTAATTGTAGTCGGCCACACCCACATGCAAGGACAAGGGCGGACAAGGTGGCAATTCGTCACGAATGCAGCTAACCAACAGCACCGGCAGCCACATGAGTACGAACATTTGTTTGATTACTTTTGTCATTGTATAGACTGTATTTACCCGTTGTCGGGAGTCTTGCTTGTCCCGTTTAGCTTGTCTGTTTTTTAACTAATTCGGTCTACACACCGTTTTTTAGGCACAACTACTTATTCCATGCTGTCGATAGCCTGGCGGGCTTGTCTCAGGCATGAGTCCTCACCAGTGCCAAGCACCTGACGGGCTTCGGCATAACGGCCTTGTGCTGCCATGGCATAGGCCAGGGTGCAACGCAACGTGTCGGTACGGCGGTCGGGGGCAATGGCCGAGGCTGTCTGTACGGCCTCGGCAGCATGGCCGGCACGCAGCAGGAGCACAGCCAAGTTGTTGGCAGCCACTACCGACTGGGGGTAATGGCGCAAGGTTGTGCGGTACACCTCCATGCGCGCCGTGTCGGTGGACTGGAGGTCGGCCACGTGCAGCAACTCGTCTTCGTTAAAAGCATCGGGACGCGTAGCGTAGAGGCGTAGCATTTCGGCGTCGGTCGTAAAATTGCGCAAAGTGTAAACATAGGTGTAGGTTACACGGCGGTCCTTTGCCAAATAGTGGTCGCGTATGTCGGGCCAGCAGGCCAAGCGGCGTATGTACCGCTCCTGCACATCGTCATTGCCACCCGGATGTTGCTTTAATATGTTGCTGACGAGCACTGAGTCCTTACAACCTGCAGCGGTCATGGCTGCCAACACGGGTTGCCAGCCTTCGGGGCGGGCACTCACCTTAATTTGCGCGGCATAACGCGGCGGCAAATGCAACTGCTCAAGCAACCAACGGCGGGCCGAGGCGGCACGATTGGTGGCTAACATCAAATTGTGACGGTAGCTGCCCTCGGCCGAAGCCGCACCGCTTATGGTCAGGCTGGTGAGTGTGGCAAGTGAGTCGGTGAGCACCGGGCGCAGACGCTTTGTCATGGAATCGAGTTCGGCGCGGTTGCGCCCCATGTCGGCACGTATGTCCCACTTGTCTACTACAAAGAGCAAGCGCGCCTCGCCCTGGCCCGTCACCACCTTGGGACGTACCACAAAGGTGTGTGGTGCAAACTGTGCCAGTTGCTGCGGCAAGTCGGCCACTGCATTGACTGCACGCCCCATAGCCAATGTGTCGATGGCTGTGCAGCGGCCACAACCATCGGTGGTGAGCATTGCACGCAAGCGGACCTGACGCAGGGGAAGGGGCATGTGCAATGTGTCGGCATAGGGCAGAAGGGCCACATGCTGCTTGTCATAATGCAAGGCCATGGGGCTGTAAGGGTCAGCGTAACCCTCGAGCAACTGCCGGCGATGCAACTTGCGACTGAACTGGCAGCGGTCGGCTACCAAGGGGGTGAGTTCGGCCACCACACTGTCGGCACCAATCACCATCTGCGGCACGACTATCAAACGCTGGCGGCGCGTCAGTGCCTTACGCGGCACAACAAAGGTGGTGTGCACCACGGCGCGACCGGCTGCATTGGTGTGCCACAGCGGCAACATGTCTGCTTCAAGATGCACACGATTTTGCTCGAAATTATGGTGTGCGCATCCAGCCGTCAGCGATAAAGCCAACAGTAACGACAATGTATGTAAAATACGCATGATTAAAAAAAGATATTTTGCGGCTGCCTGCCACAGCGTACGAATGGACGGACAACACCCATGTGTTGAACTACTTGCACGAGGCTGACAAGAGCCTTCTGTGCTTAAAACACGTAAGCCACACTCAAGCTGGCCATGGTTGGCCCCCAATAGTTGTGGCGACGCGATATACTGCACTTTTCGCAGTAGATGCGTTCACCCTCCTTGTACCACAGACGGGCATAGCCTATGCCTATCTCGGCCTCAACATTCCAGTGTGGAGAAAGTAGCCAAGCATAGCCATAACTGATGCCACCTCCGGCCAAGTAGCCGTCGTAGAGTTTTTGTTTGAAACCGCCGTAATACTGAGCTGCGTGGGCGTGCACACCCACAAAATGGCCCTCGAAACGCTGGCAGAACCAGTAGCGCAAGGCGGGCTGCACAGCCCATAGGTGCATTTTGCGCCCACGGCTGAAGTTCCACGGATTGTAGGCTGCCGCAACGTTTAACGTGGTTCGTGGCGAAAGCCCTAACTCTACACCGACATTGGGAGTGGTTGCGCCCCAACAGAGTGCGTTTGTCTTGAGTCCTGCCCTCTGCGCTCGGCATGGCAGGATTTGAAGTAAAATGAACAGGCTTAATAGAGCTAACAAGCGCTTATTGGCAATAATGAGCATGAACAATCCCTTCAAGGAATATGCTGTTTCATTTGTCATCAATGAAGATCATTTCGTAGCGAACGACAATGCAAGCAAATGCAATGGCGGTCAAAACACGTTGACCATTTTGTAAGATATGCTTTCGCTGCCGCTATAAAGAAAAAGAACTGAGCCTAAAAATTCGTCCGCTTAACAAATCAATAAGTTGTGCCTTAATCAATACGCCGCAAAAGTACAATAATAAACGAAAAACACCCCCCCGCCAACTTAATTTTTGCTAAAATACACTGAAATGCTATGAATTTCGTCTTTTGTACTGCACAAACAAGGGTTTAGTAGGTGTTCAATATTATTTTACACTAAAAGTGCATCAGCCCATCAATCAGCAAAAGCAAGCCTTGGTGCCGCACAGGAAGGATACTAAGCTTGCTTGTAAAATGGTCTATGCACAAGAAAAGCCACTTTTTTGTGCATATAAAAACGACTATGCACAAGAAAACACGATTTCTTGTGCATAGTCTGGATGGTATGCTTGTAATAAGCCTATTTGTTGTGCATATCAGCACATTCACGGCCGCAGCGAGCAAACTAATTCATCACCACCAGCATGCCGCTGCCCGACGGACTGTAAAGCGCCGTGCGGTAACGCAACAAACGGTTGCCGTCGCTGCTCAAACCGCTGTTTGAGAGGTCGAAGGTGTGCTTGCACTTTGTACAGGTGAGCTGTTCGGGCGCACTCAGGGTGAGTTTGCGCGTGATAAGGTGTTGACTGTAACACACGGGACAAGCCAGGTCGTAGGCTATTACGGGGTACTGCATGTTCATGTCGGGCAGCGATGACTTGCCCACCACAAAACCCGCCACGCACTGTGGCTGACCATAGTTCTTGATTTCGGACGTGTAAGGGTATGAACCCGACTGCGTGAATGTTTTGAAAACGAAACCACTCGTGCCCAACTCTATGCAGCACCATTGGCCACTGTTGTTCAACGCGGTGAACAGGGGCGCCACGTCGTTGGCATACGGAAACTTTAAGAAGGCGCGCTCATGGGCATAAGCATCGTCGGCCTCGTTGCTGCACGACGTGCAAACAAGCAGCACCGACAGAAGGGACATCAATATATTACGCATGGCTTTAATCATAAATATGTACGTATGGAACTTGAACGGCAACACGCGTGTGCACACAACACGTACTACACTGCATGAATGGCCACTACAATTATTTTTTGTGCAATTTGTCTGCACTCTGCACTTTTGCGTGTAACGCTTTGATAATCAACGCAGCAAAGCGTGTACACAGCCTCTGTTTTTATCTACACTACCATCTACACTACAGTAAGCAGCGGTGCGTTTGCGAGGGCAACGGGAGGGCGGGAAAACAGCAACGGGAGGGCGAAAAAACAGTCGGAGCGACGTATTTTCCTACCTCCCGTTACAGCAAATCTGCCATACTTGCACACAAGCTGCACAATCCCGTGCACTTGTGGCGAACCGCGCTTGCACACAACTTGCAGTGCAGACAAAGTGCAGATGTGTCTGCACGGCTTAAATGCTTGATTACAAACGACTTAGAGCCAATTAGTGCAGAGTGCAGACATTTTTCAAAATAATACATTTAAGCAGTGTATGCACGCATCTGCACATCTGCGAACGCGGCGTCACTCCTTAATTCGTATCACCAAATTAGAGATGATAGCCGCCAGGCCGCCCGTGGTAATGCCCGATGAGAAAATGCTCTGCACCGTGCTGGGCAACTGGCTGAGAATTTCGGGTACAAGCTCAACACTCAGACCCAGCGAGAAGCTGATGGCCATGACCAAGGTAGCCTTGCGGTTGATTGTTTGCGAGGCTATGATACGTATGCCGGCCGCAGCAACTGTGCCAAACATAAGCAAGGTGGCACCACCCAACACGGGCGAAGGCATGAGCGAGAACACGATGCCTACAGCGGGGAACACGCCCAGCAGCACTAACATGCCGGCTATGAAGTAGCCTACATAGCGACTGGCCACACCCGTGAGCTGTATCATGCCATTGTTCTGGGCAAAGATACTGTTGGGGAATGAGCAGAAGGCCAAGCCGGCTAACATGGAGTTGAAGCCATCGGCCAAGATGCCGCCCTGGGCACGGCGCATGAAGGTTTCGCCCTCAACAGGCTCGCCCGATATGAGCGAATTGGCTGTTATGTCGCCATAAGCCTCGATGGAGGTGATGAGATATACCAAGCCCAAACCTATGATGGACGAGATGTCGAAACTAAAACCATACTTGAAGGGGTTGGGGTAGTTAAAGCCGCCATAGCTCTGCACCGATCCAAAGTCGACCATGCCGAGACTCCACGACACGGCATAACCCACGACGAGACCGATGACGATGGACCCCATGCGCAAGTAGCGGTTGCTGCTGCGATTGAAAAAGACAATGAGCACAAGCACAAGGGCTGCGATGCCTACATTTTCAACTGAGCCAAAGGTACCGGCAGCCTTGGCTGCCTCGCCACCACCACAGGCGCTGATGCCCACCTTGATGAGCGACATGCCTATGAGTGTGACCACTATGCCGCTGACCAATGGGGTGATGACGCGGCGGGCATACTTGAGTATGCGGCTCACAAACATCTCGACCACCGAACCGGCCACTGTGGCACCAAACACGGCGGGTAGTCCGCCAGCCAAGCCTGCGGCTATGATGGGGCCGATGAATGAAAAGCTGGTGCCTTGTATGCAAAGCAGACCGCAACCTACGGGGCCTATGCGGCGGCACTGAATGAAGGTGGCCACACCCGACACCATGAGCGACATGGACACAAGGAAACTGGTGGTGTCGGTGTCGAGTTTGAGCGCGCTGGCTATAATGAGCGGCGGGGTGACAATGGCCACAAATATGGCCAACAGGTGCTGGGCGGCGGCAAAGAGTGTCTCGCGCAAGGGCGGACGGTCGTTGAGTCCGTATATCAAACCGCTCTTGGCCACTTCGGTCTGCTGGGTTGTTGTGTTATCTGTCGTAGCCATCGTCCTTTATTTTAATTTCGCAGTTGTCAAGACTTTCAATAATGGCAAGCGACTCTACATGAATGCCCATGTGGCGCAGTTCGTCGCCGCCGTGCTGGAAGGCTTTTTCTATCAAGAAGCCCATGCCCACGAGTTCGGCACCGGCCTGATCTACCAATTCGAGTATGCCCTTGGCGGCATTGCCATTGGCCAGGAAGTCGTCGATGAAGAGCACCTTGTCGCCCTTGCACAGGTAGTCGCTGCTCACGCACACATCGTAAGAGCGCTGTTTGGTAAACGAGAATACCTTGGTGGCAAGCATATGCTCCATGGTGCTGGGAGTCTTTTTCTTGGCAAACACTACGGGCAGTTCGAGCAGATAGCCTACCATGATGGCGGGGGCTATACCGCTGGCCTCGACGGTGATAATTTTGTTGATGTCGGTGCTGGCAAAACGGCGTACAAACTCTACAGCCATTGATTTCATCAAGATGGGGTCCATCTGATGGTTGATAAAGTTATCGACTTTCAAAATGCCTCCTTCAAAGCATTTGCCGTCGCGCAGAATACGTTCTTTAAGGGCTTTCATGACTTACTTATTATATATAATGTGCTAATATGCTAATATGACCCGCTCGCCATGCTCGCTAATGTGCTAATGTTATGCACTACTAACGCGGTGGCGGAATTTGTAAACAAGTTGACAGGGGAACGAGGGGGAAAAAAGGTAAGTTGGACAAGTTCCTTATCCTTATGACTTTAACATAATAAGTAGCACATAACCTACTTATTTGTTAACTCATCAACTTGCCAACTCGTCCTCCCCCAAAAATACAATATATGCTAATGCGCCGACATGCAGACGACATGGCCATCTGCAATGTTGGCACATTAGCATATCAGCATGTATTATTTCTTAACCTTCACCTCAATACCTTGACGGCTGAGTTCCTTCACAGCCTTGTCGATGGCCTCGTAGTGCTCGGGAGCAATACCGAGTTTGGGCAAGTCGAGCGTGGGAAGGGCATCGTCGGAGTGCAGGTCGTTCTCGGCCACAGGGCCGAGTATCATGCCCACACACGAGGTATTGTTGGTAATGGGATCTATCAATATGAAGGCGCCAGTGGGCTTGTTGTCCTTGTAGGCGTCGAAGAAGAGTTCTTTGGCACTGACAATCACAGCACGGCCTATCTCGTTAAGTTCGAGGTGGTCCACCTCACTCTTTTCGAGGGTGTTGACGTCCACCTTGTAGTCGAAGTGGTCGATGCGGCAGCGCGTGGTGTTGGTGGTCTGCTTGAGATAGAACGACTTGCGCACGTCCATGGGCTGCTCGTCCATCCACACCAGCATGGCCTCGAAATGGCGACCTACGTTGGGCACATTGTCGGGGTGTACAATCATCTCGCCACGCGAAATGTCTATTTCGTCCTCAAGCTGCAGGGTGACACACTGGGGCGGGAAGGCATAGTCGAGGTCGCCATCGTAGGTGACGATGCGCTTTACACGGCTGCGCTTGCCCGAGGGCAGAGCCATTACCTCGTCGCCCTTGCGCACTACGCCGCTGGCTATTTTGCCGCAGAAACCGCGGAAGTCCAGGTCGGGACGCACTACATACTGCACAGGATAGCGGAAGTCCTTGAGGTTGTGGTCGTTGCCAATGTGCACCGTTTCGAGGAACTCGAGCAGGGCGGGGCCATCATACCACGGGGTGCGCTGGCTGCGCGTTACCACATTGTCGCCCTCAAGAGCCGAAAGGGGGATACAGCGCACATCGGGTATGCCGAAGGGCTTGATAAAGGCCTCGAAGTCGGCCACAATTTTGCGGAACACCTGCTCGTCGAAGTTGACAAGGTCCATCTTGTTGACAGCCAGCACCAAATGTTTGATGCCCAACAACGAGCACAGGAAGGTGTGGCGGCGTGTTTGCGTAATCACACCAGTGCGTGCATCAACCAGAATGATGGCCAGGTTGGCTGTTGAACCACCAGTTATCATGTTGCGGGTGTACTGCTCGTGTCCCGGGGTGTCGGCTATGATGAACTTGCGCTTGTTGGTTGAGAAGTAGCGATAGGCCACATCGATGGTGATGCCTTGCTCGCGCTCGGCCTTCAAACCATCGCACAACAGGGCATAGTCTATTTGGCCCGCACCGGCATTGCCCACGCGCTTTGAGTCGCGCTCGAGAGCCGAGAGCTGGTCTTCGTAGAGTTTTTTGGAGTCGAAGAGCAAGCGGCCTATGAGGGTTGACTTGCCGTCGTCCACCGAACCGGCGGTGAGCAGGCGCAAGAGGTCTTTCTTTTCGTCCTGGTCAAGATATTCCTCAATGGAGAGTTTGCGGCCATCAACCACCAAGCTCTCCTCATTCGGATTATTTTGGTTTGTTTTGTTGTCAGTCATAACAAATTGAGGTGTTACTGTGTAAGCAGGCGCTTCATATTATTTTGAACGCCCGCTTAGAGGTGCAAAGTTACTATTTATTGCCGAGGTTAGTGCATGACAGCGCATAAAAAGTGCTCTGACGGAGGGATTGGGCGCGCAAATGGGCGTGTAACACTTACGCTGAAGCAGGCACATGGCACACTCCCCCACCCCGCTTTTGCAACCGGGTTGCAGCCCGCGGGACGTACCTTTGCAGCATAATTTCAACTAAATACACACAACATTATGTGCAACAAACATCATCACGAACATGGCCACTGCCATGATAACGACGGTAGCTGCGGCTGTGGCTGTCACCACCATCACGAAGAAAACGAAGCCCCCATGTGGCGCGCACTGCTGCCCATGGCGGTGGCTGCCCTGCTGCTCATTGTGGGCATTGTGGCCAATCCGCTGCCTGCATGGCCTTGGGCTGTGTTTGTGCTGGCATATCTGCCCGTGGGGCTGCCCATACTGAAGGAGGCGGGCGAGGAGATAGCCAAAGGCGACATATTCAACGAGTTTACACTGATGATGCTGGCCACTGTCGGGGCTTTTGCCATTGGCGAATATCCCGAGGCGGTGGCAGTGCTGCTGTTTTACTCGGTGGGCGAATATTTTCAAGACCGTGCTGTGGGACGCGCCAGACGCGACATTCAGTCGCTCGTCAACCTGCGTCCCGACACAGCTACCGTGATTGACCATGACGGCCGACGCACCAATGTGAAGCCCGAAGCCGTGGAGGTGGGCAGCGTGATTGAAGTGGTGGCCGGCGAACGTGTGCCGCTCGACGGCACACTGCTGACTGAACGGGCCGACTTTGACACCGCAGCACTCACTGGCGAGGCCGAACCGCGCAGCATTGATGCGGGAGACGAGGTGGCGGCCGGCATGATTGCCATTGGACGCGTGGTGAGGGTAAGGGTGTTGCGCCCTTATGCCAAGAGTGCCTTGCAACGCATCATGACGATGGTGGAGGACGCTGCTTCGCGCAAGTCGCACGCCGAGATGTTTATCCGACGCTTTGCACGTGTGTACACGCCTGTGGTTATTGCGCTCGCGGCCTTGATAGCGCTTGTGCCGCCACTGCTGGCGGGGGGCACGGGGTGGGCCGTGTGGCTGTACCGCGCCCTGGTGTTTTTGGTTATTTCGTGTCCGTGTGCCTTGGTGGTGAGTGTGCCGCTGGCCTACTTCAGGGGCATCGGGGTGGCCTCGCGCATGGGCATACTGTTCAAAGGGGGAAACTACCTTGATGCGGTGGCGCGCCTGAGCCATGTGGTGTTTGACAAGACGGGAACGCTCACTACCGGACAGTTTGTGGTGAGCCAGGTGACGTGTGCCGAGGGGGAGACCGTTGGGGCTGACAACTTGCTGAGAATGGTGGCTGCCGTTGAACGCAAAAGTACGCACCCGGTGGCCCGTGCCATTGTGGCTGCGGCCGACAGCAAGGGGGATACACAGGCCAACGCTGCCAACGCTTTGGTGGCCGACATGGTGGAGGAGGAACCGGGCCTCGGACTGCGGGGCATGGTGGCCGGCCACGAGCTGCTGGTGGGAAAGGCGGCACTGCTTGAGGCGCACGGCATTGACACTGGCAAGACGAAGACGACCACTGGCGACACCATGGTGTATTGCGGCATGGACGGACACTATGCGGGCATGATTGCGTTGGGCGACCAACCGCGTCCCGAGGCTGCCAAGGGCATTGAACGGCTGCACGCATTGGGCATCAAGCGCACCTGTGTATTGTCGGGCGACCGCAGCGCGGCTGTGGAACGTTTGGCGCAGACGCTTGGCGTTGACGAGTGGCACGCCGACTTGCTGCCTGAGGGCAAGGTGGAGCAGATGCAGCGCATCAAGCAGCAGTGTGCTGACACGGGCAAGGTGGCCTTTGTGGGCGACGGCATTAACGATGCACCAGTATTGGCCATGAGCGACGTGGGATTTGCCATGGGAGGTGCTGGCAGCGATGCCGCGGTTGAAACGGCCGATGTGGTGATACAGAGTGACAATCCCTCGCGTGTGGCCGATGCCATTATGATTGGTCGGCGCACGCGCAGCCTGGTGCGTTACAACATTGCCTTGGCGCTTGGCATCAAGGTAGCGGTTATGTTGGCTGGTGCGTTGGGGTATGCCAGTTTGTGGGCCGCCGTTTTGGCCGATACGGGTGTAGCCCTGCTTTGTGTAGCCAATACCTACGCCATTCGCAGCGGCAGCAGATAATTTTCTTGCACGCATTCCTCCCCCTGTTTTGTGGCGCACAGCTTACAGCCGTGACTTGCCAGAACATTCAATATCATTGTGAGCAAAAGCAAGCCCCCAATTACGAATTTGACCATTTCGTAATTGGGGGCAACTTGATAGGGAATTTATACATTAGTAAGATTACGAGTCTAATTTAGATAATAATGGTATTAACATCAGTTGTAATTTACTAGAAAATCCATACCTTTGTAAGGTCACAAACACCATATACTTCTGTGGATTTGAAAAGAATGTAGTTGTGATTTGCTAGAAAATACATACCTTTGTAAGGTCACAAACACCAGACATGAGACGCAAGGTGGTGCGGATACGGTTGTGATTTACTAGAAAATACATACTTTTGTAAGGTCACAAACACCTTTGCAGTTTAAGCCTTGTGTGACGGATTAGTTGTGATTTGCTAGAAAATACATACTTTTGTAAGGTCACAAACACCTAGGTTTATTCGCCATCTTCTAACAATTTGTTGTGATTTGCTAGAAGTTCCATACCATTGTAAGGTCACAAACACCGCAGCCAACAAAGATGTTGGGCATCTCGTAGTTGTGATTTGCTAGAAAATCCATACCTTTGTAAGGTCACAAACACCTGCTGCTGTGGACGCTCTTAGCCGCAATGCGTTGTGATTTGCTAGAAATCCCATACCTTTGTAAGGTCACAAACACCCATACTTACCAAAAGCAACATCTACTCCGTGTTGTGATTTGCTAGAAATTCCATACCTTTGTAAGGTCACAAACACCGTATCTTTGCATTGTAATTAAGAAACAAAGGTTGTGATTTGCTAGAAATTCCATACCTTTGTAAGGTCACAAACACCTGCTCTTTCACACCATGCTGATAAGCAACTGTTGTGATTTGCTAGAAATTCCATACCTTTGTAAGGTCACAAACACCTGGTGTCTATATTCCTCGCATCTCCGATTGTTGTGATTTGCTAGAAATTCCATACCTTTGTAAGGTCACAAACACCATTAGTGTACCTTTAGGAACATCAGAATTAGTTGTGATTTGCTAGAAATTCCATACCTTTGTAAGGTCACAAACACCCGGTGTTACCATCACCAGCATAGCCGCTAGTTGTGATTTGCTAGAAATTCCATACCTTTGTAAGGTCACAAACACCTCAATATAGTAGGGTATACCTTAAAACTTGTTGTGATTTGCTAGAAATTCCATACCTTTGTAAGGTCACAAACACCTGATTATGAGTTATCTCCTCATAATCAGGTGTTTACGTTTACAATTAGAAATGATAAAACAGATGGATTTCAGACGATATAATTGGCAATAAGCGAAATATTGAGTTTGTAGTTCCGACATCTAAACACGGAGAAAATGTGCGAAGCTTCCACACATGGTTGTCACGACGGACCAATACGAAACACGCACGCCAAGCACTACAAATTAAAACAACTCTAACTGCTGCGGCTGCATTCGAGCCTTTTCAATTCTCGAGCCATGAAACACCTGAATATCGCCAAACTGCTTATCGGTGATACACATGACCGCCACACTACCATGTTCTGGCATAAAACTTTTGACACGTTTGATGTGCACATCGGCATTGGCCATACTAGCACAATGACGGATATAGACGGAGTATTGAAACATGGTGAAACCGTCCATTTGCAGCTGCTTACGAAACAGGACATACGCCTGCTTGTCTTGTTTTGAATCTGTGGGTAAATCAAAGAATACCAATATCCACATAACTCTATAGGCACTTAATTTGTCCATAACTACTAACTGGTGTTAACGTTCAGGATATGCTATGCGCCTAACTTCGCCACTATAGCACTTGCTGAAAGAGGCGGTGGTTTGTACTACTCCAACCATAAGCGGACTACGCTTGCCCGAAATGACTACATCGAGGGTGGGAATAGCGAGCAACCGAGCTTTAACATCTTTGGTCAATTCTAGGTTGTTTGTACCAGATTCACGTACAATACAATAAACTAATTCGTCAACATAGGGGCGGAAAGGCTCCATAATGTCGTCGGCAAGACAATAGGCGTTGTAACGATTGTGATGATGTATGCCCAATGTGGGCAATAATCCGCTACTAACTAAGGCTCGCGCCACTACGGCGCGCAAAATGGCATAACCATAGTTGAGCAAATTATTGGGAGGCATGCCTTCGCGATGGCGCGTGAATGAGGTTAGTCCGGCAATACTCGAAAAAAGGTTGTGCCAATAATAGGCTGCAGCACGAGCCTCAAGATTGTCGGGGTCTCCGCTCCTAACCTGCTCGGCCCAATGCTGCATGCAACCCACCTCGACTTGGGCACAAGTAGAGAGCACCATGGCCTGGTTGCGTATTTTGGCCTTGATAGTTTGTTGCCACAGTTGCTTGCGCAGTGGGAGTGATGCGGCTATTTGACACTGAAAGCGCTCACTCTGCGTGGTGTTGCCACTCAGAGGGAGCATCAGGCCAACGGGCATACTCTGGCTGTTACAGGTGATTAGGGCACAATTATTGGCAAGCAATGCCTCTATCAAGCCTTGGGTCAGGGTGATTTGCTTGTGGTCGAGTATGACCAAACCTACATCTTCGATAGGACGTGTGACCACAGATTGCTGCCTTATATGCTCAGACAGATCTCTTTGCTTTTCGACTTCGGGCATTTTGATGACCACTTGCCCCATACGTAACGATAGGTAGGCAGGAGTACTGAAGTAAAGGGTTTTCTTTATCATAAGCCTGTTGAGATATTTAGGAGTCAGGAAATGAATATGGCACAAATACGCAAAGAACTTGGAGGCTGTTGCTGGTGCAAAGCCTTCAAGCCATTTTTGCTATAATTTAGTTTTCGACGATGTGACCAAGCCTGTCTACCTTTATGGGGATACAAACTTCTTTAATCATCTCATTGGTGGTGGCACGCTCATTTTTTGATTTCGGGCTACCCAAACCAAATTCGTTCTGTACACCTGAATAATTTGCAGATTCGATTTTTGACACTGAGAATATGATTGAAGCTGCAGAACATGGCACGAAATCTGCCACACTTCCGCTTATGCTCACAAGCTTATATACCCGACTTTTGTCCAACGGTTTGTTTACTTTACCCGTAATTCGCTCCTCCTCGGTGGGAACGTATACAAGATCGTTGGGTGAAAGTATGAATGCGGCCTGGCTGTCAAGTGGCAGCCTCTGCTTTAACTTGCCGATGGCCTCATTTAGCGGAATGGTACGATAGGTGCGTTTCCGAACAAGATGCCCCGTCTGCTTATTAATCACCTCGTTCTCGTAAATGGCAAAGAACAAATTGGTACCCTTGGCTGCCTCTACGAATTTGAATCGCTTGTTGCCTGTCTGCCCTACGGCAAACTTGTCGGCCTTTTCGTATACACGCACCTTATAGATGGGCTGGTGATGCTTGCCATTGTTAAGCACTACAATGTGGCGATTCATCTCATCGATACCATCGGGCGAGAAAGCGAGCTTGGGATTGTCTGCATAACGCTCAAGGTGGCGCAACATAATTTTCTGTATAGCCGTGTCGGCCACTTTCTCTTTTATGCACTTGCGATCGAAAGTGGTATCGATACTTTTGCGCGTGGCAAAATACCGGTCTGCGGTTTCGCTTGTGAAATAATACATTTCGACTTTCTTAATATTGACGTCCTGCCAAGCATCGGCATTGTTTGCAAAATATACCTTTATTTGCTTTTCAGTGTAGTGCTTGCTGAGCAACTCGATGATTTTGGCACGCAGGTCGCGATTGACTATGCGCTGAGGACGCAGCAGGGCTTCTTTGAGCGCAAATGCTTTTTGACGTTTTAGATTGATTTCGCCAAAGACGGTCTCCTTGTGCATAGACTTTCGTATAGCCCAACAATCACCCGAGGTTTGGGGCACAAGTTGTTTTCGACCGTTGACGATGCGTAGAGCATGATTGGACGTTTTATTGACGACACGCAGATTTTGCTTAAAACTGACTATAATTTGACTAAGCACATGCTCAACATCGGCCGGAAATGTGGCCCATGGCAATAAAAACTCTCGGGCCACGGACAACTGTTGAAGCTTGCCATCGCGATTAACCACAATCGTCTCGTAACGGCGCAACTTGTGCGACAACTGATGACGGGTGCTCTGGTTTTTAGGCAAAGCAGCCTCGTTGCTCAAAAGGTTGACGTGATTGCGCGTAGCACAGGCTATAATGATGGCGTCCATGGCATGGTGGCGGTGATCGATCCGCTTTTTGTTAAAACCCTTTTGCAGCTCAAGCGGCATAGCGGGAATTAAGTGGCCCGTAGCACTAATGGCGGTAAATTTGCTGGAATTGGTCAAGCTGTTCATGCGCTGGAAACGCGGTAGGATTAAACGGTTCCACACATCATTTACACCCCATTCGCGCTTCAACCTATCAGTTACAGCTCCCGTACATACTATAACATGCTTGGAGGTGGCCTCTTGCTCATCCTCGTCACGCACGATGTTTGACAACAGGGTCTTAACCAATTTGCTAATGTAGCGGCTATCGTTCATTTGCCGTTCGATGAATTCGGCTGGCAGCTCATCGAGGAGAAGCTTGCGCAACTTGGCGCGATTGTTCTTGCCATACATTTTTTGCACTAATTCGCAATAGCTATCGGGTTCGAGCACACTTACAATGCGCCCGCCATTGAGCACGACTCTCTGACCATGATGCTGCTTTATAAACTCATATCCAAGGGCATTTGACTTGAGTTTGTTAACCTCTGCCTCACAAATCACCTTATTGGTCATGGAATCATCGAAATAGCGTGACTGCGGTATGACGTGTTCTATTTCGTAGTCGGTGGTAAAAAGTCGCGACAACGGAATGTGCTGCCCAGTGTAGGGTGATATGTAGTGCTGTTCGAGCCACAATATATATCGTTTGATGTCGGAAGTTGTAGGAGCATTTTTAGCATCGGAGAACTTTTTAAGTATCTCTCTGATGTAATCATCTGGCTCGCCTACACTGTTGAGGGCGGTATCCTCATATATACGCAGCAGCTCTTGCTGGCTTGGAGAGTAAGGACGCACATTTTGAATGCCAAACTCGGGATTTTTCAACTCTGCAAGCAAGGCTTTGACTCGCAAATTGGCCATCTCATTGCGCAGAGCGCGCTCCGTCATTTGGGCACGTTTGTCTGCTGATGCTTTCATGTCGCGACCTAACTCAACATGTATCTCGTCAATGTGACCTTGTGCCCGCCATACGTCACGCACCACGCGAAGGGTTTCGGTTACGACCTGTTCGACCACAGGATTACGCAGAGAATGCTGCTTGAAATGCGCTAAATAGTCGTCTATATCGTTGGGTGAATGCCACTTGCGAATATCGCCCGACTCGCTGTGACGATTGTACACGACATAGCAAGCAAGCCACAATGGCAAGGCTCGGAAATGGTCAATACTATCCAAGGTCAAAGCTTTCTCGCGGGTACGCTTGGAGATTGTTTCGTCCACCTCACCGTCGATAATTTTTTGTATGCGTTCCTTGGTGCCGGAATCTATATTATTGGCACACCAATGATGTCCCATACGCATAAGCGGCAGTAGCCTTTTAATGGCCTTAGCTGAATAGGCACCATAATCGGCCTCGAACGGCGGATATTTGGTCATGACCTCAACAAAAGCACTGCCAAGCGCATGTTTATTGGCAAACCTACCAAGAGCCGTACGAAGTTCTGTACGGTCACTGACACTATACAAAATGTGCCACAACTGATGTTCTAAGACTTTATCGTTAAGAAAGGAGGTGTCAACTCCCGCCTTGGACAGAGATACCAATATTCCGCCTCTAGTTTCGTTACAAGGATAAGCCTTGTCGCGCACGTAATTCCAACTATACGACATACCAACAGTCTTGGAGCCTAACTTGCCTATTCCGAAGTACCTTTTGAACATTTCATCTGCCTTGATACTTGGCCGGTCGTTGAGCCAATCGAATAATTGGGCACGACTTTCTTCATCAGGAAGGAAATCGGAGGTTACATCAATTGAGTCGACAAGACGTCCCTCTTGATCATATCCGGACTTGTAGATGCAGAGGTTACCTACAAATTGCCACAAACGAAACTCTTGATACAGAGGTTGGGACTTTGATATGCACTTGACATATTTTTTTACTCTGACACCATTCGTATCCAAACACTCGTGATATTCGTACGGACACTCTGCTATCGTTGACTTTTTGCTCTTTAGCGGACGTTGGTAGAATATTATGTTGTCAAGCAAAAGATATGTAAAGTCTTTGGTTGCAATTGAGTGTCTGAAGGCCTCGTTCTGAGAATAAAGTTCGTTAATGCAATCTGCATACAAATTGGCATCGCACAGTTGAGGAATAAACTCTTTTTGTTTATTTAATATCTGACGCAATTCTTCTTTATAAAAATCGCGTTCTATGGTACGCACCAACTGTCCCTTGATCTTTTGTTTTGGATTATGAAGTAAAGCATTGAATATATACTCGCCAACCGAGAGTCCTGATGTACGTATGTCGTTTTCGGTCTTTATCTTGATTAATCCCCAGTCGGTCTCCTTGGGCATACTTATTAAACGTTTTATATGACCATCTTTATCAGTTTTAGGCGTACCATCTTCATTTAGATTGGTGGTGACAATAAAGTCCTTTACCTTGCCCACCCAGTCGGGAGCCTCGGAAGCCAGACGATGATACACCATACCATTCTCTAAAAAAACATTATACCAAACTTTTCGCCACTATCAACAACGCTTACGACCTTCAGAGCATGGTATTTTTCGTCTTTTGTATTGTCAACATCATTTTCCTCACCACGGATTTGATAATAACCGCGCTTTTGATTAAAGTTAAGTAGTATCCAAGCGAGTTCATATCCTGTGATTGGCTCATGAAGCGCTTTCTGGCGGAGATAGTACAGCGTCCAATCATAAGGCACTTTCATCCCCTTCGCCATCAATTCGGGCTGAGCGGTCCAAAACATTTGCAACATCTCATCATATGATCTTTTGAAGAGGAACCTTTGTATTTCGCTACCTTCTATTTTTTTCCAAGGCAACTTACATTCAGCCCCATCCTTAAACTTGCCGTAACGTGTCAACGAATTGGCATAATGCAGAGGCAGGAAACCCATCTGCAGTAAAACACGATGTAGACGTTCACGACGCAACAAATAACGCTCACGCAAACGTCTTGTACCTCTATATTGTGTTCGATCCTTTGTTTGCGATATGGTATTCCCCTTTGCAAAATCACTCTGCATGGCTGCATCCATCGGAATTATACGGCTCCCGGCATCTACTATACCTGAAAGAACGCACTGTTGGGTTTCAGTATCATTGCTTTTGACTACGGCCCACCCTATACTATTGGTGCCAAGATCAAGTCCAAGTATATGCTTTGTACTCATGGTTTCAAAGTATTATGAAAGTTGATTATTTTATACAAGTTAGAAACAGATTGTCACATCTCCCGTTATAGTTTATCAACATTGAACAACACATTATCTTGACAAATCTACATATAAATTTCGAGTTATAAGCCAATCGAGATAAAAACTAATACCATTTACTTAAGACGGGCTATAAAAGCGAGAATATAAAGTCAACTCCGCGACATTTCTTGTCCTATTAACATGCCCTTTCATCACAATAGTTGCATATTTGAGTTCATAGTTAATGCTCACCCCTCAAAATTAGACTTCTGAGAATCGCATTCAGACTTGACGTACACAGAGATAGCATTTATTTATACACTCTGAGTAACACAAGATGCTTTGTTTATATTTTGTTCCTACATGGCATAAAAAAAATTCTATATCCTTTGGTACTTAAAAGGAATGCTGTATTTTTGCAGTAAAATTCTAGCAAATCACAATAAGGATTATTCCGTTGTGAAAACTTTAGGTCCTCCCCCATCGTCCTTTAACGGTGGGGTTTTCTTTAATAGCTTCCACTGTCATTATACCGATATATAAATTCTAATATTTCGCTAGTTCCTTATTAGTTTCGCTTGGTTTTCGCTGGTTTTCGCAATCATCGTTCAAAAATAGCCTGTCAAATGTTTGGCAAATTATGAAATAATACTTACCTTTGCACTCGCAAACACGAAAAGACGACCATAGTTTGCATGGAGAGATGGCAGAGTGGTCGAATGCACCGGTCTTGAAAACCGGCGTACTGCAAGGTACCGGGGGTTCGAATCCCTCTCTCTCCGCCAAAATCAGCGTAACGAGTTGT
>OASE01000062.1_pt1 | contig 34470 bp, 57 predicted proteins | sample 1494851 | NCBI WGS metagenome assembly OASE01 (sample SAMEA3360680, study PRJEB22359) | human gut metagenome | biome: ENVO:urban biome; feature: ENVO:human-associated habitat; material: ENVO:feces | place: Bangladesh | collected 2011 | reverse complement strand
ATTTAATATATAAAAAGAGAGATTAAATATCAACAATTTAATCTCTCTTTTATTTTTAACCAATTCTGCATTCAACAGTTTGATCTACTTCTTTTTCCATACAGTATGAAGCGAAAAAGTCTGCTTGCATAATTAATACAGAAAGTGGAACTTTTGTATATGATGTTTGCATAGAAGGTTTTTGGTAATTACTCATCCATGCACCAATATCAGACATTCCCATATGCCACATAATAGCGCATAATTCTTCGCCTGAAAGTCTGATAAATGTTTGTGCAATAAAAATAGATTTTGGAGCATGACCGAGTGGAAGTTTTTCATCAATCTGATATGAATAGTATTTGAACCATTGGTTTGATTCATCTTTCTTAAACTTCTCAACAATCTTATAGTTATTTGCTTTACATAAATCATGAAGAAGTGCAGTTATGATAATAGATTCCATTGGGATGGACTCTACATTTTTCTCTGGCAGAGATAGTTTCTTATAAGTCTCATAGAAGTCTCGTGCTGCATAATAAACGTTAAGTGAATGTTGGCAGAGACCTCCAGGATAATTACAATGGTAAATTGTAGATGATGGAGCTTCAAAGAAATCAGACTTCTCTGATAACCAGTTAATTAAATCTTCAATACCTTCTCTTTTTGTACTTCTCAATAACTCTATAAACTCTTGTTTATTTCTTTCTTTTGTAATTTGATCCATAATATTCTTATGTTAAAATTAAACACTGTTTGTTTAGAGTTTATATAAAAAAATGAGACTTAAGTCTGACTTTAAGTCTCATTTTAAATTTATGTTAAATTATTATTTGTCTTGTTTATTCAATTCAACCCAAGTTAATCTCTTATCAAGACCAGCTTCTGCAGCTTCAGCACGAGCTTTTTCCTTTGCATAAAGTTCAACAAGAGCTTTAACAGTATCTTCTGTATATGCAGTAATTGTTTCTGCAACATCTTTATCACCATCATGAATAGTAAATGTAATTTTACCACCAGTAACATTGAAATTAGTTGCAGCTGTAGTAACAACATCGCTGTCTTTTACTTCATCAACAGAAATAGCAACATCAGACTTAGCAGAAGAAACAGTAATTTCTTTACCTTCTACTGTCTTTAAACGATTTTCATGATCATTAAGAGCTGTTGCAATAACCTCTTCATCTGATACGATTTCTGCGGCAACATCTGCAGCAGTTGCAAGACCAGTTGATTTTGCATCAGCAGTACCTGCTTGCCATTTACCGGCTTCAGTCTTTGTAAGTCCAACAGTATTTAATGCAGTAGTCTTGATTTCAACTTCATGGTTATTAACAGCTGCAAATTGTTCTGAACCTGTCTTAACAGAAAGTGTAGGAAGATCTGCACGTGTAACTGTAATCTTACCATCTTCTTCAGAAACAGCAGAAACATATTTTCCTTCTACTGCAGTATCTGTAACATCAAGTGCCTTAATTGCATCATCAGCAGACTTTGTAGCAGTCTTAATAGACTTAGCTAAACTTTCAATCTATGAAGCAACCTTATCACCTTCAACTGCAACAGTATCATCACCTGCTACAATTGCAGTAGCATTAATATTAGTAGCAGCTAATTCAGCTTGATCAATTGTTAATGCACCGTTTTCATCAACATGAACACCTGATACACATTTACCAGCATCAGCAACTACGTCACTTACTGTGTGTTTCTTTGCTTCAAGATCTTCAATTCTCTTATAAATGCTATTAGTATTTTCTACAGTTTTTGTACCAATAGCTGTTTTATTTGCAGCAACATCAGAAATAAGTGTTGCACCTTTTTCGGTTTCAGAAACGCCTTTGAACCAATCAATTACTTCAGTTACTTTATTGATTACTTTATCTTCATCTGGCTTTTCTGCATCACCTATAAGTGTTTCAATATTAGTTACACGAGTATCTAACTTACCTTCAACATCAGTTGCACGCTTTGTTTCATCAGCAATCTTTCCAAATGCAGTTGCAGTACCAACAGCATCATCAACAGTACCAAGAAGTGCAGCAGACGCAATATCATCTTCTGTTACAGTTACAACATTATCATCAGAAACAGTAACTTTTACATGACCATCTGCTTTTGCATTAACTGTTGTATACTTTTTATCTTCAAGAGTTTTGATTCTATTTGATAATCCTGTTTCTGCATCAGTTGCACGCGCTACTTCAGTAGCAATCTTACCAAATGCAGTTTCTTTTGTTTTATCATCATCCTTTGTTCCAAGAAGATCGGAAATTGCAGTTTCTTTAGTAGTTGCACGATCTGTTTCTTTTGCAATTGCACCGAATACTGTATCAGTATCTTTAGTATCTGTCTTTGTACCTACTAATGTTTTAAGAGCTTCAATCTTATCAGCAAGATCTTTTAATTTACCATCAGCAGAAACAGGAATTTCTAATGTTTTAACAGACTTATCAGTATCAATATAAGAAATTACAATCTATGCTTCTTTTATTATTTTATCACCTTCTCCTGTTACAGCAGCAGTTGTTGTAATATCAAGAATTTTTGAAGAAACAAGTTTACCGCGTGAAACAATTGCACCAGTTGATTTAGCATCATCATAACCGAAATAGATTACGCCGTCATCTGCAGTACCAACTTTTGCAAGTACATTCTCAAGTGTACCATAACCAAATTTTACTTCTACACCTTTTGCAGTATCTGCATCAGCAGGAGCGCCAAAAATAACTGGAGCACCATTAATCATTGACTTTTTAATAGTAATAGCCATATTATTAATAAAGTTTATATTTTATTTTATTTATCTAAAAAATGGGATAATTGAATTATTATCAGTTATCCCATTATATTATTAAAGTTAATTAAAAATTAATTAGAGTTCTTCCCATGTAAGAAGTGCAGAAAGATGTTTATCATTTTCTGTAAGTGTATTTAATGCTGTATTTAATCCTGCATAATATTTTTCATTTGCAACATCTACAGTAACAACACTTTCAGCACCATCCTTACTGTTAGTAATCTTTAAAGTATTAAACTGTTCATTACCTGCTTTTGGTGATTCAAGAGATGCATCCTTTACATAAGAATCTTCGATAGCACTAACTGATGTGTCTAATCCATCAAGACGACCTTCAATTTCTGTATCTTTTGCTTTAAGTTCTGTGAATGTCTCATTAACCTTAAGTTTAGTATCAACTGCAGTTGAAACTGCGTCAATATTCAAAGAAACAACACCATTCTGAACTGTAATGAATTTATCATCACCCTTGAATGTTGTAAAGATTTCTGTGAAATCAAGATAAACATCATCATGTCTAGCAGCTTTTGTATCAGTTGGCTTAGTATTGATAACTAAGTGTAAATATGAATGACCATACTTAATACCGAAACCAAGACGTGCTTGTTCAACTGTACCATCTTGATTTATTGAATATGGAAGCATTGCTTCTGATTTTACTTCATCACCATAATTTACTGTTGATGTCTATCCCCACTGATCTGAAGCAGTACCATATACAATTTCAACTTTATTTGTTACTGTTACTTCATGTGTATCTGGATTTGTTGTTGTTTCAACTTTTGCATACTTAAATGTACATACATGTGCCTTAGTTACTAAGAAGTCTTTTGCAATATTAATCTTATCACCAACTGCCTTTGTAACACCATCAGCATCAGTCATCATTAACTGATATTCAGATGCATACTTTGTTTCATTAGTATCTGCATCTTTTTCCATAGAATCCGCAGCAACCTGCTTAATTGCATACTTTGCAATCTTAATCTTATTATCTACAACCTTAATAGTTGAACCTTCTGCATCATCTACGTTAACTGCAACCTTATAAGTCTTATAACCTGTTGCATCAGCAGAAGTAGGAGTTACTGTAAGTGCACTACCAGTGTCAGCTGAAACTACATCGCTCTTAAGAAGTGTCTCAATGCCGTTAACTGATGTATCTAAACGTAAAACGTCTGCTTCATGTTTTGTTTTTAAATCATCAACTGATTTTTTTAAATCTGCTGAAGCTTTATCAATCATTGCTTTTACTGTATCTGTATCAATAACATCAAATACAGTTTCCCAAACCTTTGTCTTTACAACATTATCAGCAGGATCTTCTTGAGAACCGAACCATGTAACTGTTACCTTAGTTGCAACTTTTTCTGTAGTTGATTCTACATAATTACCAGTTTCAGGATCAAAATGTTTCTTTGCTACTTTATTTGTTGTAATGTCAAGAATCTTAGAAGATGCAAGTTGATTACCAACAAATACCATACCAGAATCACCTGTTGCATCATATACGAAACGAACCTTTGCATCAGATTCAGCTGCTGTTGCAATAGCAACAACTTTCTATTCTTCAAATGCACCAGAACCAAAGTGAATGTTTTTACCCTTTGTAAAATCTGCAACTTTATCAGTTAAAGAAGTTGCTTCATTAGCACCATAAACCATATTTTTATTCATATTAAATTTAATAGATTTAATTTTATTATTTATTCTCTTTTTTATAATTAGTTATCTAACTCTTCCCATTTCAATTGGTTTTCTACAAAAGTTAATCTGTCATTAATAGATGAATCAGTATTCATGAAGTCATTAATATGTTCGTCATAACCTTTCATGTCTAATGATACAGTTTTAATTAAATCTTTATCAAGAGATGAAATAACATCTTTAATAACTGTACCATCTTTTAATGTAAGAACATCACCGATTAAATCGATTGACTTAATAGGTTCTGGCCAAACTTTTGCTTCAATTACATTATTATCTTTAACATAATTTAACTATTTCAACACCATATCAGTTACTTCAATCTTAGATGAATCTTTTTGTTCTTCTTCACCTTTAAATAAAGTAAATGTTTTTTTGAAACCGTTTGCATATGTTCCAGGATCTTCATGTATTGTATAATTATACTTACCATGATCAAGTTCATCTATTAATCCTAATAATGATGTATCTAATGTATCTACTCTTGTTGTTAATTCACCTACAGAAGTATCTATAACTGTAAGATGATTATTAATATCAACTATTGATGAATCGATAACATTTAATCTATCATATACATCACTGAATGATGTGTTAATTTTATCAAGAATACTTGTATCAAAAGATTCTAATAATTTTTTAATATCTTCAACAAGTTTCTATGAAGGTAAATTTGTTTTTACAGTTGCAAGTTTACCAGCAGAATTAACATATTTAATAGATAATGTTACAACGCCATCAACAGAAACAAGAGATACATCTTTTACTTTTGAAGTAAGTTCAAGATCACCTAAAAAAATACCTGTTAAGAGCTCAGAATTCTTTGATTTACCGAAATACAAAGTATGTGGATCCTTATTCTTTGCATTTACAATATCAACATAACGACCTTCTATAAACTCAACTTCATCATGTGGTCTACATTTTCTATTAGGATCGAAAACATGTAATACATGCTGAGGTGGACGTATATCTTTATTCATTTAAATATAACATGTTATTTTTTATATTTATCAAAAAAGAGCAATTAATATTCTATATAATTTTGCACTATATAAAAATATTTAATTGCTCTTTATTTTCATTTATTCATTTCTACTTATATTAGATATTTAACTTAATAACATATATAATTTTTATAATATATGTGAAGTTAACCTAAGAAAACTATGTTAAATATGATTATAATATAGAAAGATAATTATCTAAATCTTATCTTTTTTAATAAATATAAATCAAACTAAATTTATATACATAAAGTTGTAGATTAAATTCTTCCAATGACTTAATGATACACCTCATTAAACATACTTAAATTTAGTCACACTATATTCTTTTATTATTTATCTAAATATTTTATATAAAATATTAATTTTCCTTATTCATTTCTACTTATATTAAATTTATCTAAAAGATAATTTGCAAAATTTAATTTTTCCTATGAAAATGTATTATATCTAAAAAATAAATTTAAATTTAATCCCGTTTTTCCACCATTCATATATGTTGTTGGCCATAATCTTACCATTTTATTTAATACATATTCCTCTATTGTTCTAAAACGATAATGATTTAAACATGCATTTTCCCATGTAGGATTATTTATAATTATATCATTTGTACATAAATCACCATTTGTATTTACACATGTAATATGATTATCTTTATTATATATAACACCATGTGGTGAATCAAATATGATATTATCTAACTACGTTTTAATTATAATTTTTGTCTATGCACAATATTTATCTTTATCTAATGGTATATATTGATTAAATTTAGTTACTGAATAATTTCCATCTGTTTTAATAATATTAGAATCAGTAAATTGTTTCCAACAAACTCTTATACAATTTATACCTCTATCATTATACATATCATCTGATAAGAATTCTTTTATATTATTACAATCTAAATCTAAAAATTCATCTATATCAAAATATGCTATCCAATCATATTCATCTTTATATGTATTATAACAATCTGTATATGATGGAATCTATGCTAATTCTTTTCCTCTCCAATCTTTTAATATTACAAACCCTGAATCTATATAATCACCTATTACATCCTCAAAATGTTCTCCATCTATATCATTATTATCATATAAACATATATTATCAAATCCTATTGTTTTATAATATTCTACAAACTCTCGTATATAATTATTTTCCATTTTTCCTATACAGCATAATAATACTTTTCCTGTATATGGTTTAATCTGATTATATAAATTTAAATTCTTTAATTTTATAGGGCAAGCATCAACTAATTTTTGTAAATCTATTTCAAATGTTGAATTATAATTATCTTTTAATTTTAATAAATCTTCATATGTTGTATCTTCATTTACTAAATATGAATCATATAATGGTTTATTAATAGATAAAAAGAAATCTTCATATTTCAAATTCTATCCTATATTATTTCCTAATGAAATCCATATATTAGGAATTCTAAATGCTTCTGATATAATCAAACCATGTAAACTTTCAGATATAATAAATTCACATTCTACAATTTCTTTAATTATATCTTTCCAATCATTATATTTTGTAAAATTAATAATCTTAATATTTTCATTATCTTTAAATTTATTTAATATATCTGAATTAATATGAGAATGATGTGGAATAATTCCTAATTTATATTTTTTCATTACATAAGGATAATAGTAATATGGTATTAATAATGCAGGATCTCCATATATTTCCGGACAATCTATATTTGATGCTAAACAGATCTCTCGTGTTTTTGGACCTCTAACTGCATATACTTTATTTGGTTTTTTATATAATACCTAATGTCTTAACATTCCACTACCCCATACTTCTGTAAAATCATTTATATACTTATCAATAAAAATACTTCCAATCATTAAATAATTTGTTACAAATTCATTATCGTATTTCTTATGTTTCTTACCTGTTATTTCTGTCAAAAATGAAAAATTTATATCATCACCAAAATTATGTGCATATGGTTTATTAAATCTATTTAACCATACCCAACCATTTAAATATATTACATTATCATCATTAATATCATTCTATTGTTTATTTTCAAATACTTTAGAAAATAAATTTACAGATGATTTACCTTTTACTTGTTTAATATTCTTATTATTAATAACTTTTTCTTCTTTATGTAATTCTTTAAATTCGTTACTATTAATAACTATATTTTTTGAATTTGTAATATTATCTTCAGTTTCTTTTAATATTTCTGTAATAGGTTTTACTTCAGCTTCAATAGTAGGAACCATAATACCAGAAACATACGCATATGTTTCCTTATTATTCTTTATATTATTAATGTTAATTTTTGTATTATTTCCTTTATTAATTATTTCATGTTTATCATAATTAACAAATGTCTTCTTATTTGGTTTAGTTATATTTCCTAATATATACTTATCAGGATTATATGTTCCCATATCCTAAATTTTATTTGTTACATTAGAAAAACCTTCCTAATTATAATAAACACCTGCTGACTATGCATAACTACAATTACTAAATACAGAATTTTTATCTAACTTTTGATAATTCTTTATTTTTGGCATATTAGGTAATTTTTCTTTTTATATATTTATTAAAAAAGGATGAAATACTCATAATTAAGTATTCCATCCTAATATTAAAATGATGAATAAAATTATTTACTTATTTACTGCAAGAATTGCAGATGAACTATTAATAATCAGATCTACTTTTCCTCTGAAATCATTAATATATTTCTTATTTGTATAACTCATTGCTGATCTGAAATAATCTATCATATTATCTGACCACTGTTTAACAGTTTCCTTTACATGAATATACTTCGTACATCCTTCAGAAGTCTTTGACTTTGCATTTGGATTAATCAACTTCTGAGCCTTCTTTGTAGACATACCATAAGATTCCTTTACAATATCTTTCATATCCTTAATGAAATCTTTCTTCTTCTGCTCCAATTCTTTATTATCAATTGGTACTAATGTATCATTATCATCTTCATCTTCAAGACCATCCCAAAGATTAAGAATATTATTAATACCATCATTAATAATACCTGCTGCATATCCATACTTATAATGTGAATTATAACACTCAATATCAAGAGGTGCAGCAGATTCAAGTAATCCTGTAAACAAACTACCAATCATTACATAATCTGCACCAAGAGCAATAGCCTTAATAACATCTGCATATCCTCTAACACCACCATCAGCAATAATATAAGGTGTTGATTTAGCATAAGATTTACCTTCGTATACATTCTTTATATACTTACATTCATCAATTAATGATGCAATAGGATAATGAACAGAGGTCTGCGTAGCCGTAATACAATTTGATCCACTTCCTACAGACAATCTAATATAATCAACTTCAGCATGTTTGCAAATCCATCTATATGTTTCAGGATTTGCAATATTTCCTGTCATTACAATAAGTTTATAATTGTTATTTCTTGCAATTTCCTTTGCTTTATTAATTGTATCATATAGACATTCCATATGGCCATTAGCCAAATCTACACATACTCTATATGTTCGATTATAACCAGGAAAGAGTTGTCCAGGACTCATCATCTTATGTTCTACAAAAACATATTCAAATTCCTTAAGTGACAACGCAACCCAATCACCATTATCAAGAAAATCTTTGATATAACTAATTCGTTTATCAATACTTCCATTTGGATCAGCACCAATATTTCGTGGCAACATAGGCATAATTTTATTCTTCTTCCATATATTAAAATTATGTTCATTTGCAATAGTAGACATTGGTGCAGTAAACAACGGAAGATAATCTCTCATATTTACATCCATACGCTCATATGGATCACATTCCTTTCTACTCTTAATTGAACTAATTACTGCAGGCTCAATAGTCAAATCATTATATGAATACTTTGTTTTCTCAATAATAGGCATAATATATCTTTTATTTTAATTCTATAATTTATATTAACTTAAATTTGTTTTGTCTTATCGATAACAAGTGAAATAAAGTCATGTCTTTCCATGAAATCTTTATTTTGACATTCATGTTTTACTACAAGATATGCATCTATAATCTTTTCAATATTATCATAATTTTCAAGACTTTCTTTTTGTCCCTGTTCATATCCTTGTGTAAAAATATATTTTTCGTTATCTGTTAAATCATTAATGTTAATCATATATCTATTTAAATTTAATTTTACCAAAAAACAATAGGTCCATCCCATGAACATGCAAACAATTCATTCTTATTAGAAGTTAGTGCATGCAAACGATATACAGCACCTACCATTCTACGACGACTGCATGAACATGCAAAATGATTCTGACAAAAATCATAATGAATTCGGATGAACTTAAAATCATCATTAACATCAATATCAGTAATACTCAAAGACTCAAGATTAATATAATGTGAATTCGTTGGATCATTGATACTTTTATTATTCATTTCCATCCACTCAAGATCATGCTTAATAGCTTCTGTAATATTAATTCGCAAAAATGTCTTATATTGATTCTGTGCAGTCTCATCATCTATACGATCAATCTCTTCAAAGAAATTCATATAAACATCTTTACCATTATTTTCATTACTCATTGTTGCAATATGGTCAATAAGCAGTTCACTCTTATTTGTAGAATTCTTCGTACTTCCAAGATAATCAACCCAATTAATTGACATACCTCCAAGATTTGTAGGATAAAATACTTTACTCATGAAATATAATTTTTATAATTAAATATTAAATTTTTCTCTATATGTATTATAATTATGGATAATATCAATATACTCTTCTTTACTAAGACCAGTAAGTTTACATCCATTAATATAATCAAGCATATTAATTTCTCCAGAATTTTGTAATTCTCTATATGCTTTAAACTTTTCTTCTGTAATATTAACTTCCATAATTATTTTTATTTTGTAATTTTTTTTACTTTATCAATAAGATTTCCTATTTTATTATATAATATACCCATTTCATAAAATGCAATATAATTGTTTTTACATTTATGATATGTAGGATTTACTACATTAATATCAATAAGAAGATTTTCATATTCATTCTTTATATTATTAACTTTAGTTGTATGAATATTAACCAACTTATTCATCAATGGCGTAAGGCGTGATGATGCAAAATCATTTAAACCATCATAATATACAAATGTACCTTGTTCATATTCATAATATGTAACGTATACAGTATCTTTCTTTATAGAAAGAACATAATAATCGCTACACATATCTTTATCATATCCGATATGTAATTTATTATGTGATGTTGCATTAGCAAACATACATACAAAACTAAAAATCAATGTTATAAAAATCTTATTCATAATTTTCTATTGTTTTATTTGTTACATCTCAAAGATACACATTTATTTTTGAATAAAAAAATTAATACGAAATTATTTTATCTATTTGTGTACAATTTGCAGTCCATACTATACCTTCATATACAATTGCAAAATCTGCATTAGAATTATATATATGTTGTCCCATTGAATTAAATAATGCAACAATTTCTGTTGTAACATATCCTTTATCACCACGGGAATCATTACATAAATGAATACGTATAATACTTCCAATACGTAAATCACGAATAGTAAAATTCTTCGTTTTAAATATTGGTGATTTTGTAGTTGGTAATGTATCTATTAAATCTTTAATTACATCTGATGATATAGTATTATTTGATGTTTGATTTTTAAATTTTATCATATTAAATAACTTCTGTTTAAACAATATATTATATTACAAAGATACACAATTATTATAAAATAAAAAAGTGTGACTAGAAATAAATTCTAATCACACTAAAATTAAATTATTATTAAACTTTAAACTACTTTTATTACTTTACAGTAACAATAGCAACACGACCAAAATCATCATCCATACCATGTCCTGTGGTATCTGTTACCTTAACGCCACGTGACTCAAGATACTTCTTAACTGCATTTGCACGCTCTACAGAAAGCTTTGTATTATACTTTGCAGAACTCTTTGGCTCAGAAGATGCATATGCATCAATTACAACTGTTGTGCCCTCTGCAATATTATCAAGTACTGACTTACACTTATCAGAAAGCTCAGAACTATTAAACTTAAATGGAGCAATAAACACATTTGAGCCAACACCTGCAACAGTATTAGTTGCAACAGGCTTCTCTACAATCTTCTCAATTACAACAGGTTCACGTGATTCAAGCTCATTAATCTTCTTGTTAAGAGCTGCAACCTCTGCTGCATCATAAAGATGTGCCTTAGCAAATGAACGCTTTCCATTTGAATTCTTGAAACGATAAACAACACCTGCTGTAATCTCAAAACTACCGTTCTTCTTTACAAGCTTACCATTGTCAATGTCATTCCAAACAACTGATGGATTTACAACAATACCCCATGCACGATCCTCACCAAGATTAAAATTAAACTCTGCACCTGCACGATAAGTCATCCAATTATTGTGATTATCTCCATAACTTGCTGTCTGATGTCCCCAACCAAGACCTGTATAAACAACAGGCTCAAAGAACTTACGTGTTCCATCAAACTTAAATGCATTAGCAAGATTAACCTTTGCAAGACCACTTACATTAACATAATCAAAAGCAGTATATGTATTATAACTACCATGACCTGTACCAATAAGTGTACGACCTTCTACACCAAATCCCAACCAAGGAGTTACATACTTATCTGCACCAATCAAAACAATAGGTGCCATTGCAGTATGACCACTATAAAAATTATCAAATGATGTAAGAACACCACCCTGAAGTGTTACTGAAACATTATCAGTAAACTTACTAGAACCTGCATAGTCATTCTGTGTCTGTGCGTTAATTGAACCAATTGCAAATGTAAACATTGCAATAAGCATAAAAATAAACTTCTTCATACTTTAAAAAATTTAAAATTTGTTATTAACTAAAATATTAAAATTAAAAATTAATTACTTGATATTCACACAAGTAACATATATAATATTGAATATCATTTAAAAAGTTTAGTTTTTAAATAATTTTTTTCAAATATTTTTTTATTTTTATGGTTTAGGACAATATAAAACCATTTCACTTCTTAATTTATTAAGTAATGGTTTATATTCTTTTTTATATTGTTCCCATGAATATTTTTTATCTAATATTTCTTTTAAATAATGATTTGCTTCACTATAATCATATATCTTTCCTGTTTTTCCTATTTGAATTCCAAACATATATAATCGTATACAATGATATAATGATTTTTGTGATCTATATAAATCATAATCTTTTTCTACTGTTAACTTCTTATGACATTTCGCATAAGAATTTCCAACTATTTTTGAAATAACCTGCCGCAATTTCCATTTATCAAGAATGAAATATTTCGCGTATAACGAGTTAAAAAGTTCAATACTTGAATACATATCAGATGACATAAATAAACTCTCTACGGCGATTATATGATGTTCGTAGAGCATCTTTTTGAATGTATTGTTATTGATAATCTGAAAATCATATTCAGTTATTCCATCAATTACAAAAATTTCCTTAATTCCATTAACAGAATTTTCTAATTCAATATTATCATCAACGATAACAATTATATCTTTATCTGATTTATCTGTATTTGTACCATAAACAAATGATCCGTACATAAATGATAAGATATAATGTTGTCTGATATATTCTGGTAAATAAATTTCTATATTTTTCATATATTATTCAATTGATTCTAAAACAATACTATGAAACTTTATTCTGTTTTCTTTCAAAAGTCTATCTAACAATTCTTTAAAATCATATTGAATATAAGTTAATGGTTCATATTTATAATCATCTATCTTATAATGTTTAAATAATTGTTCAAAATTTGCGATGATTCCATTATAAAGTTTCTTTTCACTTGTATATGTATGTTTACCCTTATAATTCACAATAAGTCTATCATCAAATGTTGCACACCATAAACATTTCTTAACTTTCTTTTTTGTTTTTAAAGGTCTTGTTATTTCATCAAACATTTTATCATCAAATTCAATTTCCTTCGTGCTAACTTCCTTATCACTATCTGATGAATAGTTTGAATATTTTTCTATATTAATTTTTAATTTCATATTCTTACTCTTGAAAGTACACTTGGTTTACCAATGTAAAAAATTCCTGGAATTTCAACCATTGATTTACTCAGTTTCCTTTTTAATTTTGAAATTTTATTTAAGTATACATTATAAGTTTTTTCCCTGTTATGATCTATCCATGCATCCCAATAATCTTGTCTGTTAAAATCCTCTCTTGTTTTATCTTTCCATGTAATATCAGAATATTTTTCTATCCAAATATCAATCGCATCATCTACTGTTGCTGCCGCAATATGATATACTATAGTAATAAGTTCATCTGACCATGCATCATCCGGATCATTATGTACATCCTCTGTACAGAAATACACTTTTAATGTATTATTATCAGAAATTGGATTTTGATTTTTAAATTTAAGTCCCATAATAATTATTTTTTATCAATTATAAATTATTATAATAGTAAAAAACTATTTTGTTTACTTTTACAAAGATACATTAAATAATTTATAATAAAAAATCCTTGAACTATTATAAAATAATTCAAGGATAAAAAATTACTTACTTTTATTATGATTAATGATAATCTTATTATATACGTCCAATAAAATGTTATCATTATTAAATGCAATCTGTATATCAGATGTAAATATCATTGATATTGGTATAAACATTATATCATCTACTTCATCTGGTTCTGAATGTTCAGTTGTTAACTGATAATCATCAATAACACCAGGAAGAACAACATAATATATCACATTTACATTTTGTCGTTTTGTATCTGGAACTGAATTAATTGCGTAAAAATTCATTAATACCCTTGGAATAATAAGACCAGTTTCTTCATATGTTTCTCTCATACCGCATGAACATATATCTTCATCATGATCCAAATATCCTGCAGGCACATTCCACTTTCCAACAGCAGTCGGACAACCTTTACCTCTTTTATTAATTAATGCACACCAATTTCCGTCTGAATCCTTACAGAAAATACAAGTTGCAACTGTTATAGAACGTGAATACCAATATTTTTCTCCATTATATTCAAACTCGAAATTACGTAGCTTATTCATATTCTTAAATATATTTTATTTTTTTAGAATGTTCCGGTAGAACCTGCCATTCCATCACCTCTGTCTGATACTTCAATCTCATCATATTCTTTCTCATCCATTTCAACCCAATCAGTATCAAGATAAATCTGATGAATAAACTGTACAAGTTTCTGACCGGTCTGAACGGTAATGTCTGTATTACCATTATTACAAAGATTAATATGAACTTCTCCCTGATAATCTGCATCAATAGTATTTGCCATAACATCAAGATGATACTTTGAAGCAACACCAGATTTATTAGTTGCCTGAAGATATGTTCTCTTATCATTAATCCATACCTTGATTCCTGATGGAATCATTACCTGTTCACCAGCCGGAATAGTGATAAACAAATCATCATTCTCAATCTTATAGAAAATCTTATTACCTGTATTCTTCTTAATCAAATCAACAAGAAACTCCTAATTATAATAAGGCACAAAAAAATCTGTACCTGCATCATGCTTATTTGCTCTATTAGGCATCTTTACATTACGTGTTCTCGTAAACTATACTTTAGTATTAAAATCCATATCCATTAAATTAAATTAATTTTCTATAGTTATATTAGATATTATTTGTAAAGTTTAAAAAAATATCATTAAAAATAGTTAAAAAATAATTCTCAAAAATGTAGACTTTTTCTAGAAAGCTCAGTATAATAAATATGTTAGTATTTAAGGTTGAGATAGATATTATATATAATATATGAAAAAATTTTATTTTTAATTCAGATTTAAATTTATATAATTTAGATCTGAATTTTTATTTTATATTAATTTATATGAAAAATATTTTATTTAATTTATTTAATTTATTGAATATTAATTAGTTATAAATTATTTTTAATGAAATTTAAAAATATTTAGAAAAAATGTAGACTTTTTCTCAAAACTCAAGTATAATAAATATGTTAGTATTTAAGGTTGTGATAGATATTATATATAATATGTAAAAAATTTATTTATAATTTTTAATAATTTAATGAATTTAGTAAGGTAAGTCTTTCGGAAATGTAAATATTTTTTATTCATTAAATTATTTTTTAAAATTTATTAGTAAATATAAACTTTTTATAAATATTGTAGTATAATTAATATAGTATATTAAGTTAAAGATAGATATTTATATTTGAAAAATTATTTTTTAATTTATATCTATTACAATTAAAATTAGATAATGATATTTCTATTAGACTGAGTATTATTCAAGTACTTTTGAAATTTTGTATAGAATTGAAAGTTTAATAGATAAGTTTAAAATAAATTATATATGACTTATGATTATTAATGAAAAGAAGATGGCTTAGTTAGCTATTAACAAATCTCTTTTGAAAGAGTATTCTACAAATGAAGATTCACGTGTTGTTTATATGGACAATAATGATGAATTCCAAATTCAGTTATTTAATCCTGAACAGTTTACTGTTGGTGTTACATTTACATTTAATGGTAAAGATATGGATGGTATGTTAGTTTTGAAACCAGGTGAGAGAGTATGGTTAGAACGTTATTTGGATAATCAGGTTAAATTTAAATTTTCTACTTATGAAGTAGATGATAATGATGTACAGGTAAAACATGCTATTGCGAATAATGGTAATATTACTGTAAAGTTTTATAAAGAAAGAGTATCATCAAGAATTAAAACAAATATTTATAATACATTAAATGTTTTATGGAAAGAGAGTCCATTAATTTCTAATCAAAATACATATACTGTTCCAAGTTATGATACTGTAGTTACATGTTCAGATACTAATAATAATGTTTTATTAACAAATAATGTTACTAACTGTTGTTGTGCAAGTATTGATGGAAATACATATAATAAAGCTTTATATAAAACTAATGTTAATAATACTACTATTGAAACAGGTAGAATTGAAAATGGTGGTTATTCAAATCAGAAATTTGAAACAGTAAATAATGAATTTGAAAATTATCCATTTAAAACAGAATATATAAAGATTCTTCCTAAATCAAGGAAACCATATACGACAAGTGATTTGAATAAAATATATTGTACTAATTGTGGAAGAAAACTTAATTCAAAATTTAAGTTCTGTCCATATTGTGGTGAAAAATGTGTTATTTAACATTTATCATATAATTATAATAAAATTAAGGTTCTAATCTTTTATGAATAAGATTAGAACCTTAATTTTTATACTTCTGTATTTAAATAATATTTTAATTTATTTTTAAATTTTATTAATGTTAATACTGTAATATTATTTCCATTATAATAGTAATTATAATCCATTCTCATCATGAATGACATGAAGAAACAGATTATGAATAAAAATAAATTAACTATAGGTATTAACATACATATACAATATAAGATATACCAATACCGTTTTATTTTTATTGGCTTTGAATCTTCTCTTTTTTCTAAATTATTATATATAAACCATTTATTTGTATATGTAAATTTTTTAGTGAACCAATCAAATATGATTAATTGTATAAGACATAATACAAATCCTATAAACCCTATAAATATTGTTACCATTTGTATATTAAATTTCTTTTATTTTAATTTGATTAAACTTATAGATATTATGTATATCTAAAATATCAGGACCTGTTTTATATATTAAAGAGTTATTAGTTTTCTTTAGTATTTTTATATTCTTATAATACATGTCAAGACAAATAAATTTAGGATTATTCTCTATTGAATCATAATGATTATGAAAATGACCATAGATCCAGTATTTAATCTTGTTAGACATACTTAATTCTTTGTGTATCGCATCCAAATTACTGCGGTCTATAAAGTTATCATCTAAAAGTTTTGAGTCCCATATGGACCAATTAAACAATGGATTATCAGATGTTAATGGATATTCATCTCTTGGTTTCTGATATGTAGGACAATTATGTGAACAAACAATATCAATATTAAAATCTAATGATTTAATTTCTTCTTTTAATTCATCATCTAATATTCTTGTTCCTTCATTTTTCCAATATGTTTTATTAAGAACTCGATCTGTTCTGTCTATTGATATTGCACCACCTATACATATGATATTATAATCTGCTGTTTTAACTACAGTGAAATCATCAACTAATGATATATTACTTTTATTCAAAGGTGATGATTCTTTATATAAATCAGGATTATCATGATTACCGCGTATTAATATTAACTGAATATTATGTTTGATACATATATCATTACATAGTTTCAACTTATTAGAATCTGTTTTAATATCATAAAAACCGACACCGTTATCTCCGCAAGAGAATATAACGGAATTATCTGATATATTATCTTCATTTACATATGAACGTAATATATCATAAATTATGTTTATTCCATGTGGATCACCAAAGAAATAAACATTTTTATATTGCGTAAAATCTATTATCTTCATATTTTTAATAAGTGTAAAGTTTACAATTGTTTATTAAATAAATATTATATATATGTATTTTTAGTAATAATTAGGATAAAAATGAAATATTAATTGTTTATTTTTAAAAACGATGTCAAACATAGTTAAAATTAAAATATGTTTTGAATTATGAAACAAAAAATCTTAATTATTCTTGATCATGATTATAATACTGATAAACGTTATAATATGTTTATAGAACAAATAAAATTTTGTTATGGTGATAATTATGATATAGTCTTTAAACTATTTAATGATATACAGAAACAATATAATTATGTACCAGAAAACATACAGATGGAAATTGATTCTGAAACTATATATGCATGTATAGACAAATATGCATGTGTTATAACAGATGGACCTGCAGCATACTTCTGGTTACAATCTTTTTATGATGGAAATCTCATTGCTATAAATCCTATTATCGACATTTATAAAGAATATCCATATAATTTATATAATGATGATAAAGAATTGAAGTTAACAAGACAATTTCAAACAGAAAATACAATTTGTATAATAAGTGATGAATTAAGAAAGTTAACGGAAGTTTATGATAATGAATTTTATGATACAACTGTTATAGTAGCAGATGAAAGTATAAAAAATATAAAAGAATTCTGGTCAATTGGATCAACATTTGATCAGGTATTTAATTATATGGTTAAATATAAATAAAAGACAAAATATATAAAATAAAAGGAATATATTGTGATAGTATATTCCTTTTTATTTTTAGGTGAAAATAAATTGTTAAGAATAAATGAAATTGATTACGTTATTAAGAAATATTTTTAATGATAATAAAAATAATGAACGAAAATTATCAGATAAAAGATTTAATGTTATTGTAAAGAATAAAATTAAAAATTATTGTATAACCAATTTAAATGTATTAATAGGAGACGAACATTCTGAACATCATGTAATTATGAAATTTGATGATGAATATTTAATTGTGTCTGATGAAGATAATGATGTTTTAAATTTTAATGTGAAATTAAATATACGGACAAAACAAGGGAAACTTATAGATGAATATCATTTCAATGAAACAGTTTATAAAGGAGATACAATTATAAATATAACTGAATCTTTGATTAATTTTAAAAAGACTTTTTAATACAGTTTCATTATAATATGTATTAAAATAAATCTAAAATAAAAAATGTTAAATAAATCAAAAAGTCCGTAGCGTATTCTTAAATGTATTAATAATCCATAGGAAAGACGATAGTTTCTATCATCATTAGATGATAGTATTTTTGTAGCAAATGATTTGGAAGAAAGTATTCGATAGTGGTTAGAGTATTCTACTGATGATGAGTATAAACGATAGTTCTATAAATTGTACAATTCCATTTATACTTATATGGATGATTATTATTTAACACTTTCATTACCAGAACCGAATTTTACAGAAATCTATAAAGATACTGAAGATATTACATTTAATGGCTCATTAACATAGTTTATGTCATATGAAAATAAACTGTTATATAAAGATTCAATGCTTATGACTTTATGTCATGATACATCAGAATATATTGTACATAGAATATTTTCAGAAACCGATGGTTATAAAATTGAACATGAACCAAATGGTAGGAATGAATGTCCAGATATTAAATTAACATATCCAAATGGAGATGAAACATATATAGAAGTTAAATCAGTTTTATGTAGTTTCTTTGATGATAATACATTTAAGGGTAAAGTTAATAATGCAATGAAAGGTATTGATTAGATTTTAAATGATATGCGATAGTTGGAAATAAAAGAAAATAAATGTCAAACATGTCTTCGAAATATTACTACTGTATTTTTCTTTTATTTCTGTAATTCAGAAACAGGTGAAGCTGAATATTTTAAAACATATGTTATGCCTGCACCTATTGCAATTGATTGTGAATTTAATAAAGATGGTACCTTTAAAAAACTTGGACAAAAATCAGATACGAATTTCAATACAGTCTTAAATCTAAAAATAAGAACACCATTTAACAAATATAATACATTAGTAGATAGAGCATTACTTATATCTACAGGATATACATCAAAAGGTATTAACAGGTTAATCCATAATACAGAAGGAGATTTTTATGTATTAAAGAAATAGTTTAATGATATAAAACAAAAAATATATGATGTATTAGATGTATATAAAATAGAAAATAATACATATACAGATTGTTTAAGACGTGTATTATAGTTATTTCATGAACTTAAAGGATATAAGTATAATGGTAGTAGATTTAAAGATTATATATTGGATTATGATAAAACATATATAAAGAATACGATAATAGAAATTAAGCGAGATATTAATAAAGCTTTCGGAAAAGGTACAGTTAGATAATATAACTTGTACCTTTTCTTTTTAATAAATAATAAAAGTTAATTTTTAATTATAAAATATGAATAAATGTGTAAAACGTTTGATTGAAAGTTTATTTGATGATGATTTTGAGGATATTGTAGATAACCGAGATGACTTATCATCTGATCTTGCAGGTAAGATAACGAAAAATATGTTAACATATTGTGAATCGTATTTAACAGAGCAAACCTTCAGTAATAGCTATATTGATATTAAAAATGCAGTAGATAAAAAAGTTCATTCAGAAGTAGAAGGATCTACAGTAGCATTTTATTATGAAACAAAAAAACCAGAAGAACCAAAAGTTTATTTAACACATGTATCTTTTAGACGTTTAAATGATGCGCAGAAATTTATTGATGAACTTAATGAATTCAGTATCAGTAATGTATTGCTTAGATATAATCTAGAAGTTGGAAGATATGTAAACGCAAAAGATTCAGATGCAATTAATAATATAATAGACTTAAAAAATATCAATTTTATTAGTGCCGGTTTAAAGGGCGTTTATCCAAAAAACTTTTATGTTAATGGTGATGATATTAAGGAAGAGAAATTATATTCTACTGTATTTGATGAACATAACTATTATTATAAAGGTGATGTTAGTATTAATTTATTAAGATGTTGGATTGATAATGAAACTGTTGATATTGAATCAACTGATTCAATAAGTTTAATGGAATGTTATAATATGAATGATTATTCATTTATTAAGAAAATAAATACATCATTCAGAAATGATGTTTATTCATATAAAGGGTTACCAAAAACAGGAAATCTTACAGGTTTACCTAATGGAACATATAGAGCTCAATTAGAATTTAATGATGAAAGAACTGTTAATCAACCATATCAACCATTAGACGGAAAAGTTAAAATAAATTTTGTTGGTTTTCCTTCTAACTGTTCAGAATTAACAGCACGAATCAGACAAATGCCTTGGAGAGTTTTGCCTTATATGTCATTTGAAGGTATTACTATGGAGAATTTATCTAAATTTAATTTTGAAGCAGGTGGATTCCCTGGTAAAAATTATGGAATAATGATTCAGTTAGGTCCTTATAAATTTGAGGCTAATTGCAGACGATGGAAACCAACAAAACCACAATGGAAAACAATATTGACATCGAAAGATTGGTTCCTTGATTGCTATAGTTCAAAGGATGGACCACATAGAGAATATGTAGAACCAGATAATAAAGAAGCACAAGAAGCTTTTATAAAAGAAAAAGCAAAAATTGATTCTGTAAATAAACATACAGAAGATAAGAAGGAGGATGCAGAATTAATGAAAGAAAACTGTATCAAATATTTAAAAGCTGGTGCAACATATTTTGGTAATAACTGGGTAATACGTATAAAATCATTAGGTGATAGATTTATTTCATATACTCTTATGAAACGTCTTTCTATTACAGATGGACATAGAACATATGAAGCATTCTGTAAATGGTTAGATCATACATCATTTAAACTTGAAAAAGGTGGTACAGAAACTTTACGCGATGTAATTGTTAAACCTGTTGAAGAGCGTAGAGCTAAAATTGTTGAACAACGAAAAGAAGAAGCTAAACAATTAAGGAAAGAATTAAGAAATAAAGTAAAAGAAAATAATGTTGTTAAACAGACATCAGATGAAACAAATAATGATGAAATTCAACCGGTAAAGAAACGTAGAGGAAGACCACGTAAATCAGATATTACTACAACAAATAATACAGAAGTTAATTCTGAAAATAATAAGGGAACTGAAGTAACAAATAATAGTAAGGTAAAGATTTATGATTATTCAGATAGAGCAATTGCTATATATGGCGATTATAAAGATATTCTTCCTATTAAAGATAAGTTAAAAGAAATTGGTTGTCGATATAATAAATTCTTAAATATAAATGGTGTTAAAACACCGGGTTGGATTGTATCTGCAAAGAAAAGAGCAGAAGTAGAAAAAATTATGAATAATTTATAATACATTAGATGGAAAAGTAAAAATAAATTTTGTTGGATTGCCTTCTAATTGTATTAAATTAGATGTTGATATAGACGTTTGGTCTCCAGAAAAAATTTTACCGTATATGTCATTTGAAGGTATTACTAATAAAATTTTACCTAATTTTTATTTTTCTGTAGGTAGGTTTTCAGATAAAATTAAAATACCAGGAGTACGGATTCAGTTAGGTCCTTATAGATTTAAAGTTAGACAAAATATATGGCGTCCGACACAACAACAATTGGAAAAAATAATAAAATTAAAAGATTGGTTTCTTGATTGTTATACGTTAGAAGATGGACCACATAGAGAATATATAAAGCCTGATAAAAAATCTGTAAAACGTATAGTATAAAACTAGAAAAAATTATAAATAATTCATAATTAGTATAAAAATAATAAAATTACAGATACTATATACTGGTTGAAAAAATTTATGAAAAATTATATAGAAAACTATAAAAATTTTAGTTATTTTAATAGAATTTTATTGAAATTATTGAGCTTTAATAAAATAGTATTTTATTTATAAGAATTAGAGTTATGTTTATTAAGATGCAAGTTTTTAATGAATAGACGTATAAATATAATAAAAAATATATATTATTTATGAAATTCATTAAATAGTTTGCAACTGATGAACTAATGAATGAAGCTGCTTTATAGATTCATCATAAAGATGAATTTACTTATTTATATAAATCTAATAATTCAGCATCTATGTCTTTTATAGATTAGAGACATCCAGGACCTAATTGTTTGATGTTGAGTTCAGTAAATATGTCTCCGGTTAAATTGGATGCTTCATCTAGTAAAAAGAAACCTGCTGTTGCAGATGTTCTTTATTCAACTAAAGATGGTAAGTTAACACTTGATGCATAGACGAATAGCGTTGATAATACACCTATTGCTATTTGTGTAATTCCTGAGGTTATGGAAAACTTCAAAAATGGTGATGATTCAATAGGTGCTGTTAAAACAGCTAAATTTGTGTCTTTAAATTATATGAATTATAATAAACCTGCAACAGGTTCTGATAATACACAAGATATGTATTTTGGTAATAATGATACTAGAATAGGTAATGTAAAAGGAGGAACTGGTAAGACATCATATATAGGAGGTAAGTGGGATACACAACAATGTTTATCTAAAGCTACAAATCAAGATAAACATATATGTGATGGTGTAACAAATAATTCAGGTACTGGTTACTCTCCTGCTGCATGTTGTTGCGTAGCATATTCAACACTTGGTACTAAACCAGGTGATTGGTATTTACCTTTGCCTGGTGAATTATATTAGATTCATGCAAATAAAAAAGCTATAGACGAAAAACGTAAAGCTATAAAAGGTAGTGGTTTTAGTGAGTACTACAATTATTGTAGTAGTAGAGGTCATTACTAGAATGACTGTGAGTACTCTGTCGATCTCAATACTGGTATCATCAACATAGACATTAAGGATAATAGATTTTTTGTCTTAGGTTTCTTAGCTTTAGAAGTTCCACAGGGAGAATAAAATATTTATAAAATATATGGGAGATGAAATGAATTTCATCTCCCATTTTCTTATTTAAAAATAAAATATATTATTCATCAACAAAATCTTCAAAATCCCAATAAGGTTCAGATTCAGGTCCAAATTCTGTTTCTAATGATCTTTGTCTAAATGTTCTGCACATCTTTTCACGATCCATATTCTCATAAAATGAATATGTTTTAAATGAATCAATAAGATCATTATAACTTATTGCAGATATACAATCATTTGGATGACATACAGATTTATAATCATTGTATTCTTTAAATAAAACCCATTCATAAACTTTATACTCACTATTCTCTAACCAATATGCATAAGGTTCATCATGAAAATATAAATAAGTTGAACTCGAACACTCAGGATATAATGTATAATATTTTGGTATTAAATTATATGACATAACTTTATATAAATTTTATTTACCATCTAAGAATGCTATAATATCTTCCACCAATTCTAACCATGGTTTTGCTTTATATTCAACATTGGTGTTATAAAAGCATTCTAATTCCATTTCAGATTTTAATTTATTTAATTTTAATAATGCTCGTTCTACATTCATGTTTTAATTACCTGTTAAATTACCATTAAAATCAACACGCTGTTTACCATATATAATATTATAAAATGTTTTATATGGTATTTTATTCCATCCGCAAATTCCACCATTCGTATAAAGATAGTTAAACTCTGTTTCAAAGTTAATATTATTTTTCTTGTTTAAATCAACATATTTCTGTAGATTTACCATTGCTTCTTTTTGACCCATATTAAACCATCTTTTATATTCAGCAGGATCTGAAAGATCTGGAAGTATTGTAGTTTTAGGTGTTTCTTGTTTATCTATAATCTTACATCCTTTTAACGATTCTTCCATACGCTTTTTTACTTCGTCTCGTACTTCCATGTTATCTTTATATTATTATCTTTTATTAATTTAGTTACAAATTTATTTATTGAATCGATAGAATCTCTTTTTCTGATATATTCTTCATATGTAGGATTTGGATCTTTACCAGTAAATAGATTAAATGGTTTAAAATTCAAATTTAAATATCTTTTATATTCTTTGTAATCTTTGTAGTAATCTATATCTTTTGTTGATTTAAAATGATTCAACCATAAATTACATTCATCCCATTCATAATCTTCATTTAAAGGTAATTTATCCTTTTTATTTTCATATAATTTAAGAAAATCATTTTCACGTAATATATAACAACAGTAAAAAGGAATACGAGCATTCATTTCATCTGGATGACTAAGTAATTCCATCATAGCTATCTTAAACGCTGGTTGATGTTGTCTAGAATATTCATAAAAGTCATCACGCTCATTCATACGAACTGCTAACGATGAAGAAAATAATTCGGCTTTATATAACCTTTTATATAGATATTTAATTTTATCTATAACATTTCTAGTTGTTTCCATTATCATCCAATTTAAAATTTTTAAGCAGAGTCTTAATTACTCTCATATGTGATAAATCATCTTTTGTTAAAACCTTTATAGTATCTCCAATTGTAGGAAGTTCTTGTCCACATGCATCATTAATTTCTAATTTTTCTTTACATATCCAAAGATTATCATTATAATCTTCTGGAATTTTATCAAGAAATTTACTGAATTCTGAATATGCAACTCCTAAAAGTTTTAATTTATATTCATAGTCTTCACATTCCTTTTGATCATTAAATACCTTTCCATCAAATGCTGTATATGTTATAATCATATAAATAAATATTTTAAAGTTTATATATAATAAATTAAATGAAATATACCTATAAATTATTACATAAATATATTCCTCAGTTAAATAACTTATCTGATATGTTGTTAAATCCAAAAGAAGATAATGATGAATTTGATGATATTATAATAGGTGGATATTTTTATCCAGATGATAATAAATCACAAATTAATTTAACATCTGATGGACTTATTAGAGATAACATAGATAAAGTAAATGCAAATAATAATTACTTAGCTTCATTTTTTGGTGATAATGTCATGAATAATGAATTATCATCATATGATGATAAAATAAATTATATCGGTAAATGGACTAGTAATATAGATGCAAATGCAAATATTTACTATGTAATTGTAGATAATCAAATAAGAAAAATCATATTCAGTAAACCAATTGAACCAACATCAATGCAAGATACATTCGGTATTATCTATATTATAGAAGATGATGGAAATATGGTTTACTGTCAACCAGATGAAAATGATATTTTATTTGATAATCTACCTGAAGCAAAAAAATATATTAAAGAACAAAAAGAAATATTTCATCCATTAACATAATTAAATTATTCTGTACTCTTTTCGTTCAGTATATTATTTTCAATAATATATTCAATTGCAGATTTTAAACAATCTTCAAATGTTTTACAACCATAACCAATTTCCCAACAATTTCCAAAATACTTATCTGATTTTGATTTATATCTAATTTGTACAGAAAATCTATCAGTATAAATATTCGAATTAATAAGTATATTATGTTCTTTATATAACCATTCTTTTACATCAAAATATGTAGGTTTATAATATGCATCACAATATTGCCATCCATCAGAATCTTCATATGGCAATGTATAATATAATGATTCATCATGATCATTTCGTATACACGTTGTAAGTGGAAACTTATTATCAAGTAACCACTTACAAATATTATCATCTACTGTATGAGTAAAATAATTCATATCAAATTAAATATAACGTTCACATTTATTCAAAAACTCATTAAATACACTTTCTACCTTATCTCTATCAGTCAAAATAAATGCATCATACATTTTCTTTAAATCCTCATAGAGACACTTCTTAATTCCTTCTCTCTGTGTAATATTTAAATCCATATCTAATAACTGTTTTAATTAATGTTTATAATGTTTAACCAATAAATTGTTTTAATTTTTAATCTCTTTTAACTTATTTAAAATTTCATCTTTCGTTATATAAGGATTATCAAAGACAATATCCAAACTTTTATCAAGATATTCTTTAATTTTTGGTCCTGGTTTAATATTAAATACATCCATAATATCATTACCATTAACCGGTAACTTATATTCAAACATCTTAATTAAATCATTACAATTCATTCCTTTCGAAATAGCATCATGAATTGATTTTAATTTATTGTTATTTGATTCATATATTACTATCATGTTATATACATCAAAGAATATATTTAATGTTTTGCATTTATATAACATTCGTCTAATATCACTGGGTGATGATTGATTATTAATTTTCGACATATCATGATATACATTAATATAATTCATTATTGTATTAATTTCATATGTAGAAAATTTAAGATTAATTAAATCTTCTTTAACATTAGAATTATTAATATTAATTAATGCTAATTTTAAATAAGGTTTATATGTCTTATCTAAATCAATAAAATGTCCAGGAATATTATGATTTATACAAGGGAAAATAAATTTCATTGCATCAATATCAAATAGATAATCAATACCTAATTTTGAATTTGGTGTATTCAATATTTTCATAAGTTCATCCTGTATTCTTTCTTTTGAAATAATAGATAGTCTATCTATATTTTTCTTCATACTGTTGAATACATTTTTATCTATATTCCAACCAAGTTTACATGCAAATCTTACACATCTCATAATGCGAAGAGGATCATCAATATATGTCTGATCTGGTTCACATGGTGTTACAATAATTTTATTTTTAATGTCATCAAATGATCTGTTTGTAACATCAATAAATTTACTGTTTGAAATATCATAATAAATTGCATTGATTGTAAGGTCTCTACGCATGCAATCTTGCTTAAGTGAACCGAATGTTGTATCTGGCTTTCTTGAATCTGTTGTATAAATTTCAGTTCTTGTTTGTACAACTTCAAGTTCTTCATTAGGAAAATCCTTTAGTCTGAACATAGCAGTTCCATATCGAGGATATGTCACAACAGTTCCTTTTGTATAATGATTCTTTTCCAACCATTCTGCAAATTTAATACCGCCGTTTTCCAATGAAACAACAAGGTCTAAATCTTTTATATTATTTCCTAAAATCTCATCTCTACAACATCCACCGACTGCAAATAAATTGTTTTCAAATTCAGATCCTTGAATAATTATTCTAAGACAATCTTTAATTGCCATATATGTTTTTGTATCCATTCTCTTATAATTATTAATTCATATTTTATACAAAGATACATATTTTATTTGAAAGAAAAAAGAGAATATAGAATTAAATCCATATCCTCTTATATATTAAATTAAAATAATAAGTTCTATAACTGCATCATAATACGCGTCTTTTTCATTGTTAAAAAATTGACGTGATTCTGGAAGATTATGCCCGATATTTCCGTTTGCAGTTTCACCAGAATATACAGATTTCTTACCAAATGAAATAATCCATTCCCATTTATTATCATCTATTTTATTAATGTTAATATAAATTGATTGTTTTTTGAAATAATCGATTACTTCTTCTGCATTAGGATTATAAGCTAATTCTAAATGATTATAATGTTTCTATAATTCATTAGTAGATTCAACTAATGTTCCGTCTCTGTTTACCATATATCGAGTTTTATCGATATTATAGTTATGCTTTTTCAGTAAGAATGCAATTTCTGGTTTTAAATATGTTTCTTTATAATTCATTATTATAATTCATTATCAGAAATTAGTTCCTGAATTATGATTAACAATACCATTAGCAGAAATATATGTATGTGTATCTTTAACAGTAATGTCAATCACATGATTATTAATTCCTGATTTGAATATACGGGCAATCTTTATTTTATTAAACTTAATTTTCTCATTAATGTCCATATTAATGGTACTCATTGTAAAGATTTCATCTCCATCATGAAGTTCTTCAGCAGTTTTCCATGATGATTCTTTCTCAAGCTTATTCTTATTTACCAAGAATCTATGTGTATTTGAACATTCGATATGATCACCGTTTGAAAGTGATACATAGTATGTAGGTTTCTCAAAATTCCATACATGTTCTACTTCATGGTAATCACCATCATGTGATAAAACTTTATCACCTACTTTAATTTCAGACATCAATACAAGTCCATCCTTTACAATAATTTCTTCATTTGGTAATAAACAACCACCATTTAAATTAGTCTTCATATATAATTAAATTATGTTATTTTCTTTTAATGTTTTGTATGTTACGTTTTTTAATTTTGTATAGTAATCAGATAAATTCTATTTTAAAAATTCTAATATTTTATATGAATTATCTTCATCTGATTTAATATACTTATATATCATTCCTGTTCTATCAGATTCTAATCTCAGTAAATCTGCATCTGTTATATTAGATTTAAATAAATTATATTTCTATAACACATATCCTAATGATATTACCTATATATAAATCTAAGCATTTACCATAAATTCTAATTTTTCATATATATCAAAGAAATCTTTTAATAATGTATGTTCATATCCTTTTTCAATTAATTCATTTATTAATTTATGACTGTTTACATTATCTATATCATTTTCTTTTAAATAATCTTTTATAAAAAATATATATTCATTTATACGTGCTTGCTATTCAGTTGGTGATAATAAATAACAAACATTATATATAAATGGAAATTGTTTATTATTTATTAATCTTATATTATCCAATTCAATACTTGATGATCTATTCTTTAATGAATCTAACGGATTTGAATCTATTTTAGAATACATTGTACGTATATGTGTAATTTCATGTTTTAATTTATATGCATATTGCTATATAGATAAGTTATAATGTTTGTTAACATATATTGGTATGTTATACGTATTATCTCTCATCTATACAGCAAAATATGTATTATTTTCTAAATCATCAAATTTAATATATATAGGACATCCTATATTATCTTTATAAACTGTATTATCTGATTTATATTCAGTATTAACTTTTAAACATGTTTGTTCTTTAATAAACCAATTCCAACCTGTATAAAAATCAGTATAATTAGAATAATATATTTGTTTAGCAACATCTTTTATCATATTATCAAAATTTGTTACTTCATGATATTCTTCATTAATGTTATTAATTGTATTTAATATTTCATTATATGACAATATATTATTCTATTCAGTCAGATTATGTATAAATTTCATATATCAGATATATGTTTAAGTATTTATTTTATTAATAATTTTTTACCAATATTTCTGTTATACTACCACGTCCATTTCCTTTTGAATTGATGGATCTTTTAGCATTTACTCTAATTATGTTATAATCTGAATATAAGTCATCAAAAAACGTATCATTTACATCATAATTTTTTGGATCTGAATTACTTAACATACAATAAGCATTACTACTATTCAAAATATCAACCCAAATTTTTAATTCTTTTTGATTATTATCATTAAAACCTGATTTTGTATATGACGTAAATGCAGCTGATTTAGTAATAGGTCTATAAGGTGGATCCATATAAACAAACGCATTTTTCATATACATTCCTTTACCTTTAAAAAAATCATTATATGTACCAGTAGATATTTGAACATTGTATTTAATGAAAAAATTATGTACTGCTTTAATATTTTCTTCATCACATATACAAACATTTACATTCTTATTCCATGGTACATTAAATTCACCTTTTGAATTCTCTCTGTATAATCCGTTAAAACATGTCTTATTTAAGAATATAAATTCAGCTGCATGTAATACATCTGCATCTGGTTCCATATTCATATCATATATATTGAATGAATCACGGGTATTATAATAAAACATTTTCGGATCTTCAGATTTTCTATATTCTTCCTGTATTGTTTTTAATTGATTAATTAATTTTAAATGTTTATTTTTTACAACTGTATATAAATTTGTCAATTTATAATTTAAGTCATTTATAAACACATTTTTTATATTAGGTAATTTTGGAACAATATAAAATAATACTGCAGCACCACCAATGAATGGTTCCATATATGTGTTAAAATGTGATATATTTTGTGGAAGATTATCATTTATTGTATTTAATAATTGGGTTTTTCCACCTACCCATTTGATAATTGGTTTTGCATTCATAAAAATATAGTTATATATTATATCAATAGTTCGTTAATAATTCAATAATGTGCTAAGCAGCTATACGCTGTAAGCACGAGAAATCTTTGAAAACCTTACTAAAATGTCATTCTTCTTATGTTGTAACAAAGTTGCACCAACGTCAAGTTCTATCTCTTTATTTTTAAGGCTTTCTTGAAATCAAGTGTTCGATCATATTTCAAGTCACTCTCTAGTACATTTAGTAATTTTACTTGTTTAAATAATACTTTATGCTAGCTTCATGATTGCAAAAATCAGGATCAAACATATCATCATCAATATCTATGTATTTAGACACATCTTCATTACCTACATCTACCAATGTACAAATCTGATCTTTTTTGTGAAACCAAATATATTTACTTTTCACATTCTTATAGATTTCTCGGAGGCCAATTTTATTCTGCAAATAATATTCGACTAATCTTTTAGACACATGAAGTAACAATGTGCAAAACTCTTTTGGTTTATCTGAGTTTTGTTCCACAGCCAAATATAAATTTTGACTATTATCGTCTCTATATAAGGAGACATAAGGACTATCATAATCCTGAAGTACTCCTAAAAGTTTTAATTGCATCATATTATTATTTAATTATATCAAAAAATATATTGTTTGTTTTATTTGATAAATAACATATAAGAAAAAAAAAACTATTAAAAATTATGAATAAAATGCAAAAGAAAGCACTTTATGAGAATATCATGAGAAGTGTATCAAAAACTATTAAAAGACGTTTGAATGAAAATCAAAGTTATGAAGATTATGCATATAATATCAATGTGTGTCTTGATAAAACTGGTGACGAAAGTTTGAAAGCTGAAGTTATTAATAATATTCAATGGATGTTAGAAGATATTCTTAAAATAGTTGGACTATTGAATGATGGTGATATTTCATATGATGAAGTAAATGCAATTTTCAGAAAGATTGATAAAATGATTAGTGGACGTTAAAAAATATAATAAGGAATTAGAATTTGCTGATATTCTAATTCCTTATTTTTTATTTATAAAAATGAGATAATTTATTTTCAATAATAAATATGAAAACAAAGTTTTTAATTAAATGAAATTTCCAAGAAAATTATCTAAAGAACGTTTAAGTTTACTTAGTCCTGAAGATAGAAAAATATATGAATACGAACATTCCGGTTTATGTCCTGAAATGAAATAGCTTCAAGAATCTAAGAAAAAGAAACGTATATATAATGATGAAGGTAATATTGTTCCAAATATATGTCCAAAATGCGGTGGTAAAGTTGTTTTGAAAATACAAGGAGAACCTGTATATGTATGCAGTAACTGCGATGCATATTATGGTACAATGCCGTTTAATCTTAAAGAATCTGAAGATGTTATTGATAATTCAGATGATGAAATAACATATGAAGATATTCAGGATATAAAACTTTCTAATGAATATAGTGAAGAAGAGAAACGTCAAATAAAACAAATGATGGATGAGATGTTATTCGAATCATAGTTTGATGAATTATTTGATAAGGAACTTATTGCCGAAGTTGGTTTAGATGAATATAATAATATCAAAAAGAATATTTTTGAATATATTATGAATGATCCAGATCTTCATACATTAAATGAAGCTGAAGGTCATGCAGCTGATTGGTGGATGGATTGTTCTTGGATTTTGAAATTAAGTGCTGGTTTGTTAACAGGTTTATTAGGTATTATTGCGTGGTTGTTTATGAAAGGAAAAGATAGATTAGCGATGATGAAGCTTAAGCAATATATGAATAAGCTTGTAGAGTTAACAGATTCAGGTGTAAATAAAAAACGTCCTTGGTATTCATTTTTATTACCTGGTAGAAAGAATAAACAAAATACAGGTGATTACAATAAAGCATGTTTTAGAACTATCCAGGAAACTGCAGAAAGAAATATGGCATGTTTATATACACAATGTATTCACAGATTAGGTTTTTTATCACCTTCATTAACTAATTTTAATAGTATAACTTCAGGTGATGAGCCGTCAGATGATTCAGGTTTAGGTCAATTTTTTGATATTGTAAATGGTGTTTCTACAGAAGGAGAAGATGCTTATATAAATGAAGGTACAAAAAAACTATTACCAATTAAGGTAAATGAAAAACGTTTTAATAAGTCATTATTAATGTTACCATCATTACCAACAAATTATGCAATGTTAATGTCTAATATTGATTATCCTACAAAAGCAAATGAAAATCCAAATGGTTCATTATTCATGAAACCTACAAAGGAAATTATATAGGATAAAGCTTCTGATATAGGACTTAAATATTTTAATAAAGAACATGTGAAATTAGATGATATTGTAAAATATGAAACATTAAAAAATGAGTCATATATGTTATCTTTAAATAAAGTATTATCATTATTTGAAGTTGAGAATGAAGAAGGATTAGATAAAACAAAAGGTGTTTCATTAAGTGGACCATTAACTGGAGATTTAGATCCAACTTCTGTATTAGGAAGTGAATTAGATTAGGAAACAAAGAAACGTGTAGAAAATGAAGCATCTGCATTTAATGGTAATTTAATAGATGCAATTGATAATTATGTACGTAGTAGTATATCTATTGTAACAACATTAATGAAATCAATTTGTGGTAATAATGGTACTAAAGAGATGAGTAATTTCGCTTAGAAAGTATCTGATATGAATAATGCATCCGAAGGTAATATGGATAAGTATATGAAGAAAGAAGATGCAGTATTAAAACAAATTATGGATAATGAATATCAAAAGGATTTAAATGGTTGGCGAGAATTTAGTGAAACTGCAAGAAGATCAAGCAAAATTCTATCATGGACATCATCTGATAAGTTTATATAGAAATTAGGTATAACAGATAAGAAAAAATTAAAAGAATTTAAAGACCGTGTAACTTCTAAAATACAAGATACAGATTCACGTAATAAAGATTTAGACCTTATAATTGCAAAATATACACCATATAGTAAATATGACGAGTTACAAAAAGTAGCATATTCTTTAAACTTAAAGGATGAATCAGTATCAGTATTTACTTATAATGATAAGTATAGTTATGCATATAATTCTCTATTTGAAAATGAGCAAATTAAAAATAGTGATGAAATTATTAAATAGTTAGAAGACGGAAATGAGCAAACATACAAGTTTGTTAAGGTCAATTTAACAAGAGAAATTACAGGAATTATTACAAGTTATGGTAATCCAGAAGAATGGTATATAATTAAAAATGCTCGTGAACGAATGAAAAAATTAAAAGAAGCAGCAGATAAAGAAATTACTGAAAAAATAGGATTAATATGCAGAACATCATAGTCTGCATAGTCAACATTAGGTGATAAGTTTAAAGC